>ERZ1036407.6-NODE-6-length-291115-cov-43.620168_pt1 | contig 291115 bp, 205 predicted proteins | sample MGYA00514217_ERZ1036407 | MGnify/ENA primary metagenome ERZ1036407 (study PRJEB33795, sample SAMN09464943) | human gut metagenome | host: Homo sapiens | place: USA: Stanford, California | collected 2016-11 | study: EMG produced TPA metagenomics assembly of the... | reverse complement strand
CCGATGGTACTGCGTAACAGTGGGAGAGTAGGTAGCCGCCATTTTTAGAGAAGCCTCGCCAGTCTTTATTGACTGGCGGGGATTTCTTGTTTTGGCAGTTTAGGAAAAAATAGCTATATTTGCCGACGACAATTATTTTATTAAACGTTTAAAGCAAATTAAAAGGTATGAAAACAAAACTTTTTTTGGCTGCTGTAGCAGTAACATTTTCTTTCGCTGTGATCTCTTGTTCTGGTAACAAAGCTAATAACGCTGCCGCTTCTGAAGGTGAAGAAGCAACAGTTGAAACTGTAGAAGCTGTTGCTGTTGAAGCAACTGACTCTTGCTGCCAGGCGAAAGACTCTTGTGCTACTGCTTGCGATAAGAAAGCTGATTGCACAGAAAAGAAGGAATGCTGTGATAAAAAGTAATCTATTGATTTAGAACGATAAATTAAAAGGGGGTATAGTGTGTCCGCACTATGCCCCTTTTTCTGTTTGATGAAATACGGGGCTTTATTAGTAATACTTTTCTGCTAATAACCGACTTTAACTTATGAAATGAAATTATTTTCGATAAAAAAGTAACGTATTATTTGGTAGTACAGAAATAATCCATACCTTTGCACCGTCAAACTATAAAAGAGACAAAAAATGAATCAGATGTTTATACATATTCTACTATGCGGTATTATTATTCTACTATCAAAGGTTAGTGGAAGTGAGTGCTGCGCGTAAATGTGTATACTGAAAATATACGAAAGCCTTTCTCACTTCCAAGTGTGAAAGGTTTTTTTTTGAGCCAATAATAACATAAAATGATAGAAGATGGACAATAGGTTATTTATTTTTGATACCACCCTTCGGGATGGTGAACAGGTTCCGGGATGCCAGTTGAACACAGTGGAGAAGATTCAGGTAGCGAAGGCACTCGAAGCTTTGGGGGTCGATGTAATTGAAGCCGGCTTCCCCATCTCCAGCCCGGGAGATTTTAATTCTGTGATTGAAATTTCTAAAGCGGTGACTTGGCCCACTATTTGTGCTTTGACCCGTGCTGTTCAGAAGGATATTGATGTAGCGGTAGACGCTTTGAAATTCGCCAAGCATAAACGTATCCATACAGGTATCGGTACTTCTGATTCTCATATTAAATATAAATTCAACTCCAATCGGGAAGAGATTATCGAACGCGCGGTAGCAGCAGTGAAGTATGCACGTCGTTTTGTGGATGATGTGGAATTTTATGCAGAGGATGCAGGACGTACCGACAATGAATATCTGGCACGTGTGGTAGAAGCGGTTATCAAAGCGGGAGCCACAGTGGTGAATATACCGGATACAACGGGTTACTGTCTGCCTTCCGAATATGGTGCAAAGATTAAATATTTGATTGATCATGTAGACGGCATTGATAACGCGATTCTTTCTACTCACTGTCATAACGATTTGGGAATGGCAACAGCAAATACGATTGCTGGTGTTCTGAATGGAGCCCGTCAGGTAGAGGTGACCATTAACGGTATCGGCGAACGTGCTGGAAATACCGCTCTCGAAGAAATCGCAATGATTATCAAGAGTCATCATGAGATCGATATTCAGACCAATATCAATACACAGAAGATTTATCCGACCAGCCGTATGGTATCCAGTTTGATGAATATGCCTGTCCAGCCGAATAAAGCAATCGTAGGTCGCAATGCTTTTGCCCATTCATCGGGTATCCATCAGGATGGTGTGTTGAAGAATGTAGAAACTTACGAGATTATCGATCCGCATGATGTAGGCATCGATGATAACTCTATCGTACTGACTGCCCGTAGCGGACGTGCGGCATTGAAGAATCGCCTGTCGTTGTTGGGAGTTAACCTGGATCAGGAAAAACTGGATAAGGTATATGAGGAGTTTCTGAAACTGGCCGATAAGAAAAAAGATATCAATGATGATGATGTATTGGTATTGGCAGGAGCAGACCGCAGCCAGAATCATCGTATTAAGTTGGAGTATTTGCAGGTGACAAGTGGTGTCGGTGTACGTTCGGTTGCTAGTCTGGGACTGAATATTTCCGGTGAGAAGTTTGAAGCTTGTGCGAGTGGTAATGGTCCGGTGGATGCTGCCATCAAGGCTCTGAAAAAGATCGTAGATCGTCACATGACATTGAAAGAATTCACTATTCAGGCTATTAGCAAGGGAAGTGATGATGTAGGTAAGGTTCATATGCAGGTGGAATATGATAATCAGATTTATTATGGCTTCGGAGCAAATACGGATATTATAGCCGCATCGGTAGAAGCTTATATTGACTGTATTAATAAATTCAAGGCATAAAGGAACAGCGAAAGTGGTACTGAAATACGTACCCTGCATTAATTATAAATCATACATAGTAAAAATAGATATAACAGATGAATACATTATTTGATAAAATATGGGATGCCCACGTGGTGACTACGGTGGAAGATGGGCCGACACAACTTTATATTGATCGTTTATATTGTCATGAAGTGACCAGTCCGCAGGCTTTTGCCGGATTGCGCGAGCGTGGCATCAAGGTATTGCGTCCGGAAAAGGTATTCTGTATGCCCGACCATAATACTCCGACACATGATCAGGATAAACCGATTGAAGACCCGATCTCCAAGACTCAGGTGGATACACTGACGAAAAATGCGAAAGATTTCGGTCTGACCCATTTCGGTATGATGCATCCTAAAAACGGAATTATCCATGTGGTAGGTCCGGAACGTGCACTGACACTGCCGGGCATGACGATTGTTTGCGGTGACTCGCATACTTCTACTCACGGTGCAATGGGAGCTATCGCTTTCGGCATCGGTACCAGTGAAGTGGAAATGGTACTGGCTTCACAATGTATCCTTCAGTCAAGACCGAAAACAATGCGAATTACCGTAGATGGCGAACTGGGTAAAGGAGTGACTGCGAAAGATGTCGCTCTGTACATGATGTCTAAGATGACTACCAGCGGAGCTACCGGTTACTTCGTGGAATATGCAGGTTCGGCCATCCGCAATCTGACTATGGAAGGACGTCTTACTCTTTGTAATCTGTCCATTGAAATGGGAGCACGTGGTGGTATGGTTGCCCCGGACGAAGTGACTTTCGAATATATCAAAGGACGTGAGAATGCTCCGCAAGGGGAAGCATGGGATCAGGCTATGGAATACTGGAAAACGCTGAAGAGCGATGATGACGCCGTATTCGATCAGGAGGTCCGTTTTGATGCAGCGGATATCGAGCCGATGATTACGTACGGAACCAATCCGGGCATGGGAATGGGAATTACGCAAAACATTCCTACTACGGAAGGAATGGGAGAGGCTGCACAGGTTTCTTTCAAAAAATCGATGGAATATATGGGATTCCAGCCGGGTGAATCGTTACTGGGTAAAAAGATTGATTACGTATTTCTGGGTGCTTGTACTAATGGCCGTATTGAGGACTTCCGCGCATTCGCTTCTCTAGTGAAGGGACGCAGGAAAGCGGATAATGTAATCGCATGGCTGGTTCCGGGATCATGGATGGTTGATGCACAGATTCGTAAGGAAGGAATTGACAAGATATTGACTGAAGCGGGATTTGCAATCCGTCAACCGGGATGTTCAGCATGCCTTGCGATGAATGATGACAAGATTCCTGCAGGAAAATATTCAGTATCGACCAGCAACCGTAACTTTGAAGGTCGTCAGGGACCGGGTGCCCGTACTTTACTGGCCAGCCCGTTGGTTGCTGCTGCCGCTGCGGTGACAGGAGTGATTACCGACCCGCGTGAACTGATGTAATTTCAATCGTAATTTGTAAATATTTAAATTGTAAACAGAAAGATGGCTAAGACAAAATTTAATATAATAACAAGTACTTGTGTACCCCTTCCTTTAGAGAATGTAGATACTGACCAGATTATTCCGGCACGTTTTCTGAAAGCAACGACTCGTGAAGAGAAGTTTTTCGGTGATAACCTGTTTCGTGACTGGCGTTATAATGCCGATGGTTCCTTGAACAAAGATTTTGTGCTGAACGATCCTACATATAGCGGACAGATATTGGTGGCAGGAAAGAACTTCGGTTCGGGTTCCAGCCGCGAACACGCAGCCTGGGCGATTGCCGGATATGGTTTCCGTGTGGTAGTATCGAGCTTCTTTGCCGATATTCACAAAAATAATGAGCTGAACAACTTCGTACTTCCGGTAGTTGTTACTGAAGGATTTTTGCAGGAACTCTTTGACTCGATCTTTGCCGATCCGAAGATGGAAGTGGAAGTGAACCTTCCCGAACAGACCATCACTAATAAAGCAACGGGTAAGAGTGAACATTTTGAAATCAACGCTTATAAGAAACTTTGTCTGATGAACGGATTGGATGACATAGACTTCTTGCTAAGCAATAAAAATAAAATAGAAGAATGGGAAAACAAGGCGTCAAAATAGAGATCATGGACACAACGCTCCGTGACGGTGAACAAACCAGCGGAGTATCTTTTGTGCCCCATGAGAAACTAATGATTGCCCGTTTACTATTGGAGGATTTGAAGGTAGACCGGGTAGAGGTTGCTTCAGCACGTGTATCGGAAGGTGAGTTTGAAGCCGTGAAGATGATTTGTGATTGGGCAGCCCGCCGCAATCTGCTTCAGAAAGTGGAAGTGCTGGGATTTGTGGACGGTCATACTTCGGTGGACTGGATACAACGTACCGGGTGCCGTGTCATCAATCTTCTTTGTAAGGGGTCATTGAAACATTGTACCCAACAATTGAAAAAGACTCCCGAAGAACATATCGCAGATATTATCAACGTAGTACATTACGCAGATGAACAGGATATCGGAGTGAATGTATATCTGGAAGACTGGAGTAACGGAATGAAAGATTCTCCCGAATATGTGTTTCAGTTGATGGATGGCTTGAAGCAGACAAGCATCAGACGTTATATGTTGCCCGATACATTGGGAATCCTGAACCCGCTGCAGGTGATAGAATATATGCGGAAGATGAAGAAGCGTTATCCGAATACCCATTTTGATTTTCACGCGCATAATGACTATGATCTGGCGGTAAGTAATGTGCTGGCTGCCGTGTTGAGTGGTGTCAGAGGATTGCACACTACGATCAACGGACTTGGCGAACGGGCCGGTAATGCGCCCCTTTCCAGTGTGCAGGCTATTCTGAAAGATCATTTCAATGCAATGACCAATATTGACGAAAGCCGCCTGAATGATGTCAGTCGGGTAGTAGAATCCTATTCCGGTATTGTAATTCCTGCCAATAAGCCGATTGTGGGAGAGAATGTCTTTACACAAGTTGCAGGCGTTCACGCCGACGGCGATAATAAGAATAATTTGTATTGTAATGATTTACTTCCCGAACGTTTCGGACGTAAACGTGAGTATGCTTTAGGAAAAACAAGTGGAAAGGCAAATATCCGTAAGAACCTCGAAGATCTGGGACTGGAGCTCGATGAAGATGCCATGCGCAAGGTGACGGAGCGAATCATTGAACTGGGGGACAAGAAAGAATTGGTGACCCAGGAGGATTTGCCGTATATTGTATCGGATGTATTGAAACACGGGGCGATAGGCGAGAAGGTCAAGCTGAAGAGTTATTTTGTAAATCTGGCTCACGGTCTGAAACCGATGGCGACTTTAAAGATCGAAATAAACGGAAAGGAATACGAAGAAAGTTCAAGTGGCGATGGTCAGTATGATGCTTTCGTACGTGCGTTGCGTAAAATTTATAAAGTGACGTTAGGACGTAAATTCCCCATGTTGACGAATTATGCGGTATCTATCCCACCGGGTGGACGTACAGATGCGTTTGTGCAGACAGTAATTACCTGGAACTATGACGAACAGGTGTTCCGTACCCGTGGACTTGATGCCGACCAGACGGAGGCTGCCATCAAAGCAACAATGAAGATGTTGAATCTACTTGAAGAATAAGTTGATTTTATTTGTTGCGATTCATCATTATCTGAACTATTTTTTATAAATTGTGCCGTTTGTTGATTGAAGACCAGATTAAACTTTAAAATGAATAATAATGAACATTGAAAAGAGGTGGGTGAAAATGATTTCAATGGCAGCACTTTTATTGATAGTCGTAAGTGCTTGTGATAGTGATGAAGATGTGGAGAGTGGTGACGAAGGATTATATCCCGGACGAATTGTTGATGTAAATTTGCAACTGGATCCGTTGTGGATTTATGAATATACAAATAGAGTAAGGGAGAAAGTCAATATATGTACGGGGAATGACGATAATAATACACCGGGATGGCAACCGGGAGATGAAGTAATAGTAAACTGTACCTTAATGGGTGAATCCAGAGAGGATTTTATTGATTACCAGTTTGCAACTTATGCCGTATATACTGAAACTAAGGGTGGAGTATATAAATGGAAGCTGGATTCCAAACGACAATTATGTGTCAAACGGACGGTGGCTTCTCATGGAGTTGGCGGGGATATACCCGCTTATGATTTTGAACTAAAGATGGTAACGAATGACGGACGTCTGGTCATTCCCGACGGTGTGTCAAATTGCTGGATTAATGTTTATTATACTCCCGGTGAGAAAGTTTCCGATAAATGGGGATCTTATACTTGGCCTCTTGTACGTAAAGACACGTATGCAGTTGGAAATTATGGCAGATGGGGGGCTTCCCTGGCAGACTATGAAGTTAGAGAGGATATGAATACATTGGACTGGCATCCTCAGAGACTTGTCTTGTCGGGTTTTTGCTTACGAGTGATAACAGAACCGGGAGCAACAGTAACTCTTGCTTGTCCAAGGTTTGTTCCTATGGGATACCACCGTTATTCATCGGGACAGTATGAACCATTAGAAGATCAGACATTACCTGTTACTGCGGATATGAACGGAAATGCTTTCTTTTACGGTTGCTATGGTTACGACTATACTTTATTGGCTGAGGAATTTTCTTTTACTATTCGAACGAATACAGGAGAAAAAAAGGTTGTTCCTGGTGATGAAATGAATATACATATATTAGAAGAGCATCGGTATGCATTTGATGCTTCCGATATGACAGAGATTAATTAACTTTGAGTAGTATAAAAGATAAAAAGAAAAGTAACATGGATTTTAAAATTGCTGTATTAGCAGGCGACGGTATCGGACCGGAGATTTCGGTACAAGGTGTAGATGTAATGAGTGCCGTTTGCGAGAAGTTTGGCCACAAAGTAAGTTACGAATATGCAATCTGCGGTGCAGATGCGATTGATAAAGTAGGTGATCCGTTCCCGGAAGAAACATATGAGGTTTGCAAGAATGCAGATGCTGTTTTGTTTTCGGCCGTAGGTGATCCGAAGTTTGATAATGACCCTACTGCGAAAGTTCGTCCGGAGCAGGGATTGCTGGCAATGCGTAAGAAATTGGGATTGTTTGCTAATATTCGTCCGGTACAGACATTCAAATGCCTGATCCATAAATCTCCGTTGCGTGCGGAACTGGTTGAGAATGCGGATTTCATCTGCATCCGTGAGCTGACCGGCGGTATGTACTTCGGTGAGAAATATCAGGATAATGATAAAGCATACGATACAAACTACTACACTCGTCCGGAAATTGAACGTATCCTGAAAGTTGCTTTTGAATATGCAATGAAACGCAGAAAGCACCTGACTGTGGTAGACAAGGCAAATGTTCTGGCTTCTTCCCGTCTGTGGCGTCAGATTGCACAGGAAATGGCTCCCAATTATCCGGAGGTGACAACTGACTATATGTTTGTGGATAATGCTGCCATGAAGATGATCCAAGAACCAGCTTTCTTTGACGTGATGGTGACTGAAAATACATTCGGGGATATTCTGACTGACGAAGGTTCTGTTATCAGCGGCTCTATGGGATTGCTTCCTTCGGCTTCTACCGGTGAAAGTACTCCGGTATTCGAACCGATTCATGGTTCATGGCCACAGGCGAAGGGCTTGAATATTGCGAACCCGTTGGCACAGATTCTGTCTGTAGCTATGTTATTTGAATACTTCGACTGCAAGGAAGAAGGTGCGCTGATTCGTAAGGCGGTTGATGCATCACTGGATGAAAACGTACGTACACCTGAAATTCAAGTGGCCGATGGTGCCAAATACGGTACAAAGGAAGTAGGACAGTGGATTGTTGACTATATCAAGAAGGCTTAAACAGATCTTCTGAATAAGATATATGGAGGCTGGATTCTTTAAATGGAGTTCAGCCTCTTTTTTGTTCATTCCGTTTCTTTGTTTTTTTACTGAAGAAAATGAGTCCGTTGGGAGAAAAACCTAGTCGGACTGTTAAAAAGTAAAAGAGTAAGATATTTGCTAATGAAAAACAGTACATTTGCACAGATTAATACACAAGTGCTATGACAAAAAATTATCTATTCTTACTGTTGGGTTTGCTGCTTGCAGCGTGTAGTTCTGATGACAAGGACGAACAACCGATTTTAGTAACCAATGTTGTAATGCCTGCTTCGGGAACAGTATTCAAGCCCGGTGAAAAGGTAACGATAATGGCGAAAGGATTTCAAGACAATGATGAAATCATGTTCGATATTCGCTGGCCGCTTCAAGACGAAGTGCTGCATGAAGGATATGCTAAAGGGGGACGGGGTGTTATAACGGAAAAGACGGCTACGAGCATTACTTTTCTGGCTCCCGGACACTGGCCTGCTTCTACAACGGAAATCTTGTTACGCCGCTCCGGTCAAATGATGTCTTTAGGAAAGATTTCGGTGGCGGATGGACAGGCACCCAAAGATTTTCAGCTTTATGGTATCATTAATTCCCGTTCCAATACCCACCGTCCTCATGCTATCGAATACATCAATCTTGAAAAGCCTCAGACGGCAGAGATAGTACGACTTGCAGACAATCAAGACTTCTCTTGTGTAGTCAACCTTCCCGGAAGCTGGAGTCTTAGTGGAGTATGGACGAAGGATGATCGCCGTACGACCGGACTTTATGATCTTTCTATGAACTATTGGGAAAAGCCGGGAGCTGATCAGCTTGTAACAATGGGGATAGCGACCGCTAACTCTGTATTTGGGGTATATCAAGGCGGAGACCGTTTATTTGTTAAAACAGTTAATGTGATGCCCTATACCAGAATGTATGTGCCGGAGAAACCTGATTATGGTTTTCTGCTGCCCGAAGGGATGAAGGCTGAAGCATTGTCACGTTATCCTTGTATACAAATGAGTGATGGAAATATACTCTGTTCGGCTGATAACGGCGATGGAACTTTTTCACCAGTAGTCTTGAACGGGCAAAATATAGAAGAGAAAAGTATATATGTTGGCGAACCGATAGAGGCTGTGGCATTGATCCCTTTTTGGATAGTTAAGCCTGTAGAAGGTATGGGAACGGCTAAATATACACGTGTTGGCGGATATATCGTATCGAAGAGAAATGGTGCTACAATAACGGAGGGAGATGGAACAGAATTTAGACTATGGAACCCGACTACAAAGATGCTGGATGAACCTTTCACCACATTCTCTAGTGCTGCGTGTTCAGTAGCCACACTTGTTTCGGATGATTTTAAGAAACAGGAGCTTTATGTATTGTTTGATGGTAGTCGGAATGGAAGGCTGATTTATGTATATGATTTACTAAAAGGTAGCTGGGAGTCATTATATCCAGGGGGCGGATTTCCTTATTCAGAAATCGTATTAGCCCGATAAGATTATTACTCAGCTATTCTCCGGGCTACTATGCACAAAGGCCCTTTTTCATGCTTATATGAAGCAATGGAGATAAAGCCGGACTGCAAGAGTATGGATTTCAATTCATCACAAGAACGAATAATCATCCCGTCAATCAGATTTGTCCAAGTTTTGACTGACGGGTTATTCAGTTCGCAGCAAATCAGGAAATGTCCGTTTCGCTTTAATACCCGTGTTACTTCGGTGAATGCTTTCGGAAGATCGTTCCAAAAGTAAACCGTCTCGAAGGCAGTGACCACGTCGAACATTTCATGGGTATAAGGCAGCGTGTCTACCGTGCCTTGTTCTATAAAACAGCGGGTGGAAAGATATTTCTTGTTTTTCTTCTGTGCGAAAAGGACACTTTCCGGAGAAATGTCAATGCCGTATGCTTTTCCTTGCGGACAGCGATGCATCAGCTGTGTAAGATTGGCTCCGCCACCGCAACCAATGTCGAGCACATTCCATTCCTTATTCCATACCATATGTGACATTCCCCATTCGGAAAGCAAAGTGTGCCGTTTGTTCATTTCCCGGAGAATGACTCTTCCCCAAAAGCCTTCAGGCTTTTTGAGATTGTGGAATAACTTATGGATGATATTTCTTTTGCCCATGTTATAAACTAACTTTGCACGATGGAATAGATGATAATGCCTGCTAAAGTCAGCAATCCGGTATAGATCATAACTTCTGTTTGTTTCATTCCGGCACCCTTTCCAGGAGCAGGAATGTCTGACTGAAGTCGTGCCGTTAACTTATGGGCGATAAAGTAGAACAGCCAACCTCCGAATCCACCGATAATGGCTCCTGCTACTAAATCACCGGGATAATGCAATCCCAGATACAGGCGTGTATAAGAGTTGGTAAATGCCCAAAGTACGATAAATATGCTTAACCAGCGTTTGCGGAACAAACAAATCAGAAATATGGCAAGTCCGAAAGAATTAGCTGCATGACAAGAAGGAAAACCGAATCCTCCTCCTCGTCTTCCATTCACGATGTAAACCAAATCCGCTATCGGATTTTCCGGATTGGAGGGACGCAGGCGACCTACCAGCGGACGAAGAAAACTATTGCACATCTGATCGGCAAACGTGATAGTGAGGGCGATTGCTATCACATAGCACAATGCCACTTTCCAATGAAAATTCTTGAGCAGTATATATAAGATACTGGCATACATCGGGACCCATATAACTTTACCTGTGAATGCACTCATGAAGTAATCCCAGAAAGGCGAATGTATTCCGTTGAAGAACAAAAGCAGTTGGGTGTCTATATCCGAAAGAAATTCTATCATAAAATAAATCGTATTATTAAAAGGTGGATTTGTCTGATCTTATCGTTTAGCCAGGTCATCATATAGTTTCTGAAGGAAGGCTTTGCCTTTTTCCAGATTGGCTCCTTTCTCTGTCCCCTCATCTATCTGGACGGTGTTGGCATCCAGATTGTACACTAATTGATTTTCCGCAGTCACCATGCCAAACAGTGTCGGTTCCGTGAAATACCCGAAGTGGGGAGAAGACGGATTAAAGATATTCTTGCTGAAAGTAAAGTCATCATGCGGCAATCCGAGCTGAGAAAGTAGCGTAGCGGCAATATCGATCTGCGAAGCGTATGTGTCTACTACTCGTGGTTCTTTCACGGCTCCTCCGATCAGTATTAGCGGAATTGTATGCCCTTCCAGCGGATTTTCTACCGGACGCGGATAAGCTCCCAAATGATCCGGTACAAGTACGATCAGTGTATTCTTCCACATCGGGGTCTCCTTATACTGTCTCACAAAATCTCCTACGCAACTATCAGTATAGGCGAAAGCATTCAGCACTTTATCGTCTAATCGGTAGAACGGAACTTCAAACGGCTCGTGACTGCTTGATGTCTGCACGATTTTAAAGAAAGGTTCCTGCTGCTTCTCTTCCTTGAGGTCTTTCAGGAAACGTTGGAAAAGTGTATGATCCGGCGCTCCCCATTTGCCCGGACGTTCGGACAAAGGAAAATCTGTCTCGGAGATAATCTTCTCAATACCCGATGAAACCAGATAAGAGCGCATATTGGTGAAGTCTGCATCCCCTCCGTAATAGTATTCCAAACTGTATCCGGCATTTTTCAGACTGCGAGGAATGGAAGGAAGTCCGTCCGTTTTCTCGGGATACTTCATAATGCTGGTACTCGGCTGACCGGGATAACCACTGATAATAGATGCCAGTCCGCGATCCGTCCGGAAACTATTTGCGTAAAAATTAGTGAATAACACTCCTTCTTTTCCGAATTTATCCATATTCACCGCTACATTCGGCTGTCCTCCCATCGTTTCCATTAAGTGTGTAGAAAAACTTTCGAGGATAATAAAGATGATATTCGGGCGTTGAGTATTTAGAATTTGCGGAATACTGTCTGTTACTGCCACAGGTTTATCCAACATTTCGGTCAGCAGCTCATCTGCAACTTTCGGGTCCATAAACCGATATTGCTTATCGAAATTGTTTTGATGGGTAGCAGAATACATAAAACTGAATGCCGGATTGATGGCTGCATGATTCATCCGTTGGTTTTGGCTATAGTATACTTTGCTCAGGTTCATTGTCGATACGGAAAAACCGCCACGGATAGGAATGAAGAGCGCAGCTGTCAGCAATAAAAGGACGAGAGATACATACTGCCGCTGATAAGGTATCTTCAACGGTGCTTTCTCCCGGATGAGTACGGCGTAGAAAATACCGTAGAGGATGGCTGCATAGATCAGCATAGCTAGGATTCCGAGTAATATGAACCAGAAGCTGACGCTTGCCATGGCATCTTTCGGAGATGAGAAGAAATAGAAGATCGGGGTGGCATCCAGCCGGAATCCCCAGAAACCGTATAAGCCCAGATCGATGATGAAGATGCAGGACATCACAAAAGCGATGATTCCAAAGTAACCTTGCCGGATGCGGCGTAGTATGGAAGATTTCGTCCAGGCGGAAGCGATAAGCAGGAAGCCTGGGATGGCAGTCAGATATCCTGCCAGTGAGAAATCCAGTGGCAAGCCGTGCCACATCACGCTGAAATAATCGCCGATTGAGGCGTCTGTATAGAGTTCATGGTAGTAAGCCATGAAAATAGGTTTTTGAAGGACAAACAGAAGAACGAACAAAAAATAAGTCGTGAGAAATTGCAGGATTCTCTTTTTCATATCTATAAACTTAAAAATATTGAACGGAGACAAAGGTACAATTCTTTTCTGTATCTTTGCGCATCAACCTGATAAAACGAGGTGAATGATGGCAAAAATTGCGAATAAATTAACAGATTTAGTGGGTAATACACCTCTAATGGAACTTTCCGGATATAGTGGAAAGTATGGTCTTAATCAGAATATTATCGCTAAACTGGAAGCTTTTAATCCGGCGGGAAGCGTAAAAGACAGAGTCGCTCTTTCTATGATTGAAGATGCGGAGGCCTGCGGGGCACTGAAACCCGGTGCCACCATTATCGAACCGACCAGCGGAAATACGGGAGTCGGACTGGCGATGGTAGCGACCATTAAAGGGTATCACCTGATATTGACTATGCCCGAAACGATGAGTCTGGAACGGCGAAACCTGTTGAAAGCACTGGGGGCGCAGATTGTGCTGACAGATGGTTTGGGCGGGATGGCTGCTTCTATTGCCAAAGCGCAGGAGTTGCGTGATAGTATTCCCGGATCTGTGATCCTGCAACAGTTTGAAAATCCTTCGAACGCTGCTATCCATGAGCGGACAACAGGAGAAGAAATCTGGCGGGATACGGATGGTGAAGTGGCAGTGTTCGTTGCCGGAGTAGGAACCGGAGGTACGATTTGCGGCGTGGCACGCGCCTTAAAAAAACATAATCCGGATGTTCATATCGTTGCGGTTGAACCTGCGTCGTCTCCCATATTGGCAGGAGGTCAGGCAGCATCACACCGCATACAGGGAATCGGGGCGAATTTTATTCCGAAACTTTATGATGTTTCTGTAGTGGATGAAGTGATCGGTGTGCCCGATGACGAAGCCATTCGTGCGGGGCGGGAATTGGCTGCAACAGAAGGTTTGCTGGCTGGAATCTCTTCGGGAGCGGCCGTATATGCAGCCCGACAGTTGGCACAGCGTCCGGAGTTCAGGAACAAAAAAATCGTTGCGTTGTTACCTGATACGGGAGAACGCTATCTGTCGACCGAGTTGTTCGCTTTTGATGCCTATCCTTTGGATTAATATTTGAATCATGATAAGAATTATTTTAATTTTATTTCTTAGCTTTCCGGTTGCCCTATGTGCGCAGACCTATCAGCAATTATCAGAAAAGGCAATTGAATATATCGAAATGGACAGTCTTTCCAAAGCCGAAGAACTACTGCTTCAGGCTTTGAAACTGGAGCCGAAGAATGCAAAGAATGCTATGCTTTTTTCCAATCTGGGATTGGTACAGCGTCGGTTGGGTGAATATGACAAGGCACTCGAATCTTATTCTTTTGCGCTGAACTTTGCTCCATTGGCAGTACCTATTCTGCTGGACCGAGCTGCGATTAATCTGGAAATGGGGAATACAGACCGTGCTTATACCGATTATTGTCAGGTACTTGACGAAGATAAACAGAATAAAGAAGCGCTGTTGATGCGGGCATATATCTATGTGCTCCGGAGGGATTACCCCGCGGCACGAATCGATTATAATCGCTTGTTGGAGATTGACCCGCAAAGTTATAGCGGTCGGCTTGGGCTGGCTACCTTGGAACAGAAAGAAGGAAAATTCAAGGAAGCGCTCGAAATTCTTAATAAGATGATTACGGCAACTCCCGAAGACGCGACTCTTTACATTGCCCGTGCAGATGTGGAACGGGAGATGAAGCATGAAGATCTGGCTTTGGTCGATTTGGAGGAAGCTATTCGTCTGAATCCTTCTTCGGCGGATGCCTATTTGTTGCGTGGTAATATTTATCTGACACAGAAAAAGAAAGCATTGGCTAAAATGGACTTTGAAAAAGCTATTTCGTTGGGCATACCTCCTGCTGATTTGCACGAGCAGCTGAAACAATGTAAATAAAAGACAAAACTTAAAACATATTACTACTAACTAATACCCAAACAGAAAATGAAACGTATTGTTTTTTTAGATTACGTGCGCGTGTTCGCATGTTTCCTCGTTATGGTGGTACACGCCAGTGAAAACTTTTATGGTGCTGCCGGATCTACGGACATGGCGGGACCGCAATCTTTTTTAGCCAGTGAAGCAGACCGATTGTGGGTGGCCGTGTACGACGGTTTCTCACGCATGGCAGTACCATTGTTTATGATTGTCTCTGCTTATCTGCTGGTACCGATGAAGGAGGGACAGACTTCATGGCAGTTCTACCGCCGACGCTTCACTCATATCCTGCCACCGTTTTTCATATTTATGATACTCTATAGTATCCTACCGATGTTGTGGGGACAGATAGATAGCGAAACATCAATAAAGGATATGTCTCGAATATTGCTGAACTTCCCGACGCTTGCCGGACACCTTTGGTTCATGTATCCCCTGATAAGTCTTTACCTGTTTATACCTATTATATCTCCTTGGTTGAGTAAAGCCACTGCAAAAGAAGAACGTTTCTTCATAGGACTGTTCCTGTTATCAACGTGTATGCCGTACTTCAATCGCTGGTTTGGTGAAGTGTGGGGGCAGTGTTTTTGGAACGAATACCATATGTTGTGGTATTTCTCAGGTTATCTTGGATATCTTGTGTTGGCACACTACATACGTGTACACTTAAAATGGGATCGTTCCAAACGTTTCATTGTAGGACTCATTTCAATGGTTGCCGGGGCTGCGTTGACTATTTACTCATTCTATATACAGGCTATTCCCGGAATTACTCATTCTACCCCTGTCATAGAAATAGGATGGGCTTTCTGTACGATTAACTGTGTACTTCTTACAGCGGGTACATTCCTTCTCTTCACTTGTATAAACCGGCCGGAAGCTCCACGTTTCGTAACAGATATGTCGAAACTTAGTTATGGTATGTATCTTATGCATATATTCTGGCTCGGATTATGGGCGACAGTATTCAAAAATACGCTGGAACTGCCTACTGTTGCCGCCATCCCATGTATCGCAGTGACTACATTTGTCTGCTGTTATATAACGACAAAGATTATCTCGTTCATACCGGGCAGTAAATGGATTATAGGCTAAATGGATCGGATGTTCTTGAATTAAACAAAAAAGGGAAGCGATTGCTTCCCTTTTTGTTTACTCATCTTATTATATAGTCCTTTCTGATTACGCTTGAATAAGTTACTCTTTATTAAAGGTAAATCGATAGGGGGGGCAGCTTAATACATTATTATACAAACTGCTTAATCAGATTCACAAACTCTTTTCCATATTTCTTCTTCTTAAACTCTCCGATACCACTGATTTCTCCGAATGCTTCGATGGTAGTCGGCCGTGAAATGCTGAGCAGATGCAACACCTTATCCGATAGAACGATATATGCCGGAAGACCATCCTGATCGGCAATCTGTTTCCGCAATCCCCGTAGTGCTTCGAATAAATCTTCGTTTTCTCCACCGGGGATACCGAAAGGAAGTTCTTTGGCGATGACCACCTTCTTTTTTTTCCCTTTTCCTGTGACGATTTCTTCCCGATGAATCACGGCGAGCATTGCTTTCGCTTTTCCAAAAAGAATGTCACTTCCGCTTGGAGTGATCTTGAGATGGTTATTTTCATTGTAGGCAATTTCGAAATAGCCCAGTTGTAGCATTTGGAGTAAATAATCCTGCCAGTCACGAGGTGGTATGTCTCGCCCTGCTCCAAACGTCTTTAATTCCTGATATCCTTTTGCCGTAACTTCTGCCGAATAACTTCCACGAAGAATATCAATTAATATCCCTGTACTTATTTGTTGTTCTGCACGAGCGATGGCGCTCAACGCTTTTTGTACGATGACTGTACCGTCAAAGCGTTGTGGAGGGTTTTTACAGACATCACAGTTGCCGCAGTCTTCTGTTGAGGTTTCTCCGAAATAGCTCAGCAGAATTCTTCTGCGGCAGATGTCCGCTTCGGCGTATTGCTGCATACGTTGCAACTTTTCCAGATTGATCGTCTGTTGGTTGCTTTCTGTGGCGAATTTAGTTAACAGGATCAGATCGCCCAGTGAATAGAATAATACAGTGTCGCTTGGCAAGCCATCCCGTCCGGCACGCCCGATTTCCTGATAAAAACTTTCAATACTTTTAGGAAGATTATAATGAATAACCCATCGGACATTCGATTTGTCAATTCCCATACCAAAAGCAATGGTGGCGCATACTACCTGAATACGGTCATTAATGAAGTCATTCTGAGTCTCGTCCCGATGCTGCGGAGACAATCCGGCATGATAAACACCGCATCGGATTCCCTGCTTTTGCAGCATTTGTGCTACAGTTTCCGTTTTATTACGGCTCATACAATAAATGATTCCACTTTCTTCTCTGTGGCGGTGGATAAACTCCAGAATCGCTTTATTTTTCTCTTTTGCCTGAAAACCGCGTTTTACGTCCAGACTGATGTTGGGACGGTCGAAAGAAGAAATAAACGTCCGGGGCTGTATCAGATGCAACTGTCGGATTATATCCTCACGGGTTATTTTGTCGGCTGTTGCCGTTAATGCAATAATCGGAACCTGCGGAAACTGCTGATGGAGCATTCCCATTTGTGTATATTCCGGACGGAAGTCATGTCCCCATTGGGAAATACAGTGGGCTTCGTCAATAGCGAAGAGCGAAATACTCATATCCCGCAACAGATAGTCCTTTTCCGCTATCAACTTCTCCGGTGAAATATAAAGCAGTTTCAGGCGTCCTTCGATGCAGGCACGGCGGAGATTGGCATTTTCCGTTTCGTCATTGCTGCTGTTGAGTGCTCCTGCTGCGATGCCGTTGGCTTGCAACGTTTCTACCTGGTCTTTCATCAGTGAGATAAGCGGGGAGACCACTATAGCTGTACCTTCGGAGAGCAATGCAGGCAGTTGATAACAGATCGATTTACCTCCGCCAGTGGGCATCAGTACCAGTGAATCCTGCTTGTTCAGCAGGTGGCGGATGATTTCTTCCTGTAAGGACCGGAAGCTGTCATAACCGAAATATGATTTTAGAGTTTCTTTCATCAACATTTGTTTAAACTTTGTGGCAAAGGTACGCTTTTCTTTAGCAATCTTTATCATGTCTCGATTTATGTTTTGATTTAAATGCTCCAAGAGTTAAAGTTTCTTATTATTCACCCTTAATTCCTCTTTTTCAAGGTTTTTGATTGTTTTATTAGAAAAAAAATGCACAAAATAATTGTGTGTTTAAAAAAAAAGTAAGACATTTGTAACATGTAACGTTGCGAATGAGCAATTAATAACAAATAAACAAACCCTAACCAGTTAATTCAATGAGTGATTTAGAGAACAAAAAAGCGGAGGAAGCTCCAAAGAAACGTCCCTACAATCTGAGGGAAAAGAAAGAAAAGAAGGCTGCATATCGGTCATTAATCAGACCGGAACTGGCAGACGAGTTGTATGACAAGATTCTGAACATTGTAGTAGTTCAGAAGAAGTATAAAGATCCTGACTATTCAGCTAAAGATTTAGCTAAAGAGTTGAAGACCAATACTCGCTACCTTTCTGCAGTAGTGAATTCTCGTTTTGGTATGAACTACTCTTGTTTGTTGAATGAGTACAGAGTGAAAGACGCTCTGCATTTGTTGACAGACAAGCGTTATGCCGACAAGAATGTGGAAGAAATCAGTGCAATGGTTGGCTTTGCAAATCGTCAATCTTTTTACGCTGCATTTTACAAGAACGTAGGTGAAACTCCTAACGGATATCGCAAGAAACACGCTGAAAGTAAGAAGTAATTGCGTTTTCCGATACTGACCAAAAGGAATTACCTCTGAATGAAAAGTTCGGGGATAATTCCTTTTCTTATTTAATTAATCAATATCAGTAATTATGAAAAAACATTTTATTTCGATGGCAGTTACCGCTACGATCTTTGCATCTTGCGGTGGGGCCAAAACAACAACTGCCGAGGCAGATAAATTTGATTATACAGTGGAACAATTTGCAGACTTACAAATATTGCGGTACAAGGTTCCCGAATTCGAAACCTTGACGCTGAAACAGAAAGAACTGGTTTATTACCTGACTCAGGCTGCGCTGGAAGGACGCGACATCCTGTTTGATCAGAACGGAAAATATAACCTGAGAATCCGCCGGATGCTCGAAGCCGTTTACACCAATTATAAGGGAGACAAGTCGGCTCCCGACTTCAAAAATATGGAAGTGTACCTCAAACGGGTATGGTTCTCCAATGGTATTCATCATCATTACGGCATGGAAAAGTTTGTGCCCGGTTTCTCGCAGGACTTCTTGAAACAGGCAGTGCTCGGAACAGACGCCCAATTACTTCCGTTATCAGAAGGACAGACTGCCGAACAACTCTGTGATGAGCTCTTCCCGGTTATGTTCGATCCGGCTATCCTGGCAAAGCGTGTAAATCAGGCGGACGGTGAAGACTTGGTGCTGACTTCTGCCTGCAATTATTACGACGGAGTCACTCAGCAGGAAGCGGAAAGCTTCTACGGAGCAATGAAAGACCCGAAAGATGAAACTCCGGTTTCTTACGGACTCAACAGCCGATTGGTGAAAGAAGATGGAAAAATACAGGAAAAAGTCTGGAAGGTAGGCGGACTTTATACTCAGGCGATTGAAAAGATTGTGTACTGGTTGAAGAAAGCGGAAACGGTTGCCGAAAATGATGCACAGAAAGCTGTGATCAGCAAACTGATTCAATTCTACGAAACAGGCAGCCTGAAAGACTTCGATGAATATGCTATCCTTTGGGTGAAAGACCTTGATTCAAGAATTGACTTTGTGAATGGCTTTACAGAAAGCTACGGCGACCCGCTGGGAGTGAAAGCCAGCTGGGAATCACTGGTCAACTTCAAAGACTTGGATGCTACACACCGTACAGAGATTATCAGCAGCAATGCGCAATGGTTCGAAGATCATTCGCCGGTTGATAAATCTTTCAAAAAGGAAAAGGTAAAAGGGGTATCTGCCAAGGTGATCACTGCCGCTATTCTTGCCGGTGACTTGTATCCTGCAACTGCCATCGGTATCAATCTTCCGAACGCTAACTGGATTCGTGCCCATCACGGCTCCAAGTCAGTTACTATCGGCAATATCACAGATGCTTATAATAAAGCTGCCCACGGTAACGGGTTCAATGAAGAGTTTGTCTGCAATAACGAAGAGAGACAGCGGATCGACCAATATGGCGACTTGACAGGTGAACTTCATACAGACTTGCACGAATGTCTGGGACATGGTTCTGGTAAATTGCTTCCGGGAGTAGACCCTGACGCTTTGAAAGCGTATGGTTCTACTATTGAAGAAGCACGTGCCGACTTGTTCGGATTGTACTACGTGGCTGACCCGAAACTGGTAGAACTGAAACTTGTTCCGGATGCAGAGGCTTATAAAGCTGAATATTATACTTTCCTGATGAATGGTCTGATGACACAACTTGTACGTATCGAACCGGGAAATAATATCGAAGAAGCTCATATGCGCAACCGTCAGTTGATTGCCCGCTGGGTATTTGAAAAAGGAGCTCCCGACAAAGTGGTCGAAATGGTGAAGAAGGACGGAAAGACCTATGTCGTAGTCAATGATTATGAGAAAGTCCGTCAGTTGTTCGGTGAACTGCTGGCTGAAATTCAGCGAATCAAATCGACCGGTGATTTTGAAGGTGCCCGTACATTGGTTGAAAATTATGCCGTGAAGGTTGATCCTGCTTTGCATGCCGAAGTGTTGGCACGCTATAAGAAGCTGAATCTGGCTCCTTACAAAGGTTTTGTAAATCCGGTCTATGAACTGGTGACTGACAAGGATGGAAATATCACGGATGTTACCGTGTCTTATGACGAAGACTATGTAGAACAAATGTTGCGTTACAGCAAAGATTATTCTCCGTTGCCTTCCGTAAATAATTAATATTGAAAATGGATATAAAAGAACAACTGAAAGATATCAAAACACAGCTCCGTCTCTCTATGAACGGGGCTGTGTCCCAAAGTATGCGTGAGAAGGGATTGGTATACAAACTCAATTTCGGAGTCGAAATCCCCCGCATAAAGATGATTGTCGAAGGGTATGAAAAGAACCATGACCTGGCGCAGGCATTGTGGAAAGAAGACATTCGCGAATGCAAAATCATGGCAGCCATGTTGCAGCCTGTAGATACCTTTTATCCCGAGATAGCTGATATCTGGGTAGAAAGTATCCGTAACATAGAGATTGCGGAACTGACCTGTATGAATCTTTTCCAGCATTTGCCATATGCTCCTGCTAAATCTTTTCATTGGATGGCTGATGAACAGGAATATGTGCAGACATGCGGTTTCCTGACGGCTGCCCGTCTTTTGATGAAAAAGGGAGATATGACAGAAAGAGCCTCCGGCGAATTGCTCGACCAGGCACTTTGCGCTGTTCATTCAGAAAGCTATCATGTGCGGAATGCAGCTCTTCTGGCTATCCGTAAGTATATGCAGCATAACGAAGAACATGCTTTCCGTGTATGCCGGATGGTTGAAGGAATGGCAGATTCCACAGTGGAAGCGGAGCAGATGCTCTATAATATGGTAAAAGAAGAAGCTAGTGATAAGTATTAAGTAATAAGTATTAAGTATTACCATGCGGATATCCGCCGCATGGAATCTAAGTAGCTACGGTTAATACCTAATACTTATTACTTAATACTTATTACTTAATACTTATTACTTATTCTCAGAAATTCTTTTGCTTTCCACAAAAAAGGCTTAACTTTGTTCGCGCTAATTTTGTGCTGATGATGGAAACTCAAAATGTGAAAGATACAGTAAGGCAGATATTCACAGAATATCTCACGGCGAACGGGCATCGTAAGACTCCCGAACGTTACGCCATACTCGAAACTATCTATTCCATCGACGGACATTTCGATATCGATATGCTCTATTCCAGAATGATGGATCAGGAGAATTTCCGGGTGAGCCGGGCAACTCTTTATAATACTATTATTCTGCTTATCAATGCGCGGCTGATCATCAAGCATCAGTTCGGCACTTCCTCCCAATACGAAAAATCATACAATCGCGAGACACATCATCATCAGATATGTACTCAATGCGGCAAAGTGACCGAGTTTCAGAACGAGGAATTGCAGCATGCCATCGAAAATACAAAATTAAGCCGCTTTCAACTTTCGCATTACTCCTTATATATATATGGATTGTGCAGCAAGTGCGACAGAGCTAATAAACGGAAAAAAGTCAGTAACAACAATAAAAAAGAAAAATGAAAGTAGATGTTCTATTAGGATTACAATGGGGCGACGAAGGTAAAGGTAAAGTAGTCGACGTATTAACACCTAAGTACGATGTGGTCGCTCGTTTCCAGGGCGGTCCGAATGCCGGTCATACACTTGAGTTCGAAGGACAGAAGTATGTACTTCGTTCTATTCCTTCCGGTATTTTTCAGGGAGATAAGGTAAATATTATCGGTAACGGTGTAGTGCTCGATCCGGCATTGTTCAAAGCGGAAGCCGAGGCACTCGAAGCATCGGGACACCCATTGAAAGAGCGTTTGCATATTTCTAAGAAAGCTCATCTCATCCTTCCGACACACCGCATACTGGACGCCGCTTACGAAGCAGCCAAGGGAGATGCGAAAGTAGGAACAACCGGTAAAGGCATTGGCCCTACTTATACGGATAAAGTTAGCCGTAACGGTGTTCGTGTAGGTGATATCCTTCATAACTTCGAACAGAAATACGGTGCGGCGAAAGCTCGTCACGAACAAATCCTGAAAAGTCTGAACTACGAATATGACCTCACAGAACTGGAAAAAGCATGGATGGAAGGTATCGAATATCTGAAACAGTTCCATTTTGTAGACAGTGAGCATGAGGTTAACAACTATCTGAAAGACGGCAAGAGCGTTCTTTGCGAAGGTGCTCAGGGAACGATGCTTGATATCGATTTCGGTTCGTATCCGTTTGTTACATCTTCCAATACGGTTTGTGCAGGTGCCTGCACCGGTCTGGGAGTAGCTCCGAACCGTATCGGCGAGGTGTTCGGTATCTTCAAGGCATACTGTACTCGTGTAGGTGCCGGTCCGTTCCCGACAGAACTGTTCGACGAGACTGGTGACAAGATGTGCACACTGGGACATGAATTCGGTTCTGTAACAGGACGTAAACGTCGTTGCGGATGGATTGACCTGGTAGCTCTGAAATATTCCGTTATGATAAACGGTGTTACCAAACTGATCATGATGAAGAGCGACGTGCTCGATACATTCGATACCATCAAGGCTTGTGTTGCTTATAAGGTAGATGGCGAGGAAATTGATTATTTCCCATATGACATCACTGAAGGTGTGGAACCTGTATATGCAGAACTGCCGGGCTGGAAGACAGATATGACAAAGATGCAGAGCGAAGATGAATTCCCGGAAGAATTCAATGCTTATCTGACTTTCCTGGAAGAACAACTTGGTGTGGAAATTAAGATTGTATCTGTCGGACCGGACAGAGCGCAGACAATCGAACGTTATACTGAAGAATAAGAAATGGGGCTGACTAAAAAGTCCGGTAGTATCTTAAGTCTCCTCCTGGAAGGAGGGGAATTGATGATACTATTGCTTTTGGTCTCCTTTGTTCTATAACTTAATGAGAGGCGGAGAAATGGAAATTACTCCGCCTTTTTGTTTTTTCTTTACCCCCAATATTAACTATAACGCATTATGAAAACACATTTCATTACTTTCCTATTTTTAATAGGTATGAGTCTGGGAATCTCCTCCCGGCTCCACGCACAGTCTTCTTACCAGCCTGGTGAAGAAAACCTCAAAGCCCGTGAAGAATTTCAGGATAATAAATTCGGTATTTTCCTTCATTGGGGACTGTATGCCATGCTTGCCACCGGTGAGTGGACTATGACAAATAATAATCTGAATTATAAAGAGTATGCCAAACTGGCAGGCGGCTTCTATCCCTCCAAGTTTGATGCGGATAAGTGGGTGGCTGCCATCAAAGCGTCGGGAGCTAAATATATCTGCCTGACTTCCCGCCATCATGACGGCTTCTCCATGTTCGATACCCAATATTCGGACTTCAATATCGTGAAGGCAACTCCCTTTAAGCGGGATATCATCAAGGAGCTGGCAGCAGCCTGCAGCAAACAGGGAATCAAACTCCATTTCTACTACTCTCATCTTGACTGGACGCGGGAAGATTATCCTTGGGGTCGTACAGGACGGGGTACAGGACGTCCGAATCCGAAAGGAGACTGGAAAAGCTATTATCAGTTCATGAACAATCAGCTGACGGAACTGCTGACTAATTATGGTCCGGTAGGAGCCATTTGGTTCGACGGATGGTGGGATCAGGATGGAAATCCCGGCTTTAACTGGGAGTTGCCGGAACAATATGCCATGATCCATAAACTACAGCCGGGCTGCCTGATAGGAAATAATCATCATCAGACTCCTTTTGCCGGTGAAGATATTCAGATATTCGAACGTGACCTGCCCGGAGAAAATACCGCAGGACTTTCCGGACAAAGTGTAAGTCACCTGCCTTTGGAAACCTGCGAAACGATGAATGGTATGTGGGGATATAAGATTACGGATCAAAATTATAAATCAACGAAGACGCTGATTCATTATCTGGTAAAGGCAGCCGGAAAGAATGCAAACCTGTTGATGAATATCGGCCCTCAGCCCGACGGAGAGCTTCCGGAAGTAGCCGTACAGCGGTTGAAAGAAATGGGAGAGTGGATGAATCAATATGGTGAAACGATTTATGGAACCCGTGGCGGTGCGGTTGCTCCGCATGACTGGGGAGTGACGACGCAGAAAGGAAACAAGCTGTATGTGCACATTCTGAATTTGCAGGATAAAGCCCTGTTCCTGCCTTTGGCAGATAAGAAGGTGAAGAAAGCAGTACTGTTTAAGAACGGCACACCTGTCCGCTTCAATAAAAATAAAGAAGGCGTGTTGCTGGAGCTTGCAGAGATACCAAAAGATATTGATTACGTTGTAGAACTTACAATTGACTAATTTTTAGCTAATTCTTCATAAAAGCATAGGGAAACTATCGTTACATACGTAGTTTCCCTTTATTTTTGGCAAACAATTTGTTTATAGAAATATAGAGTAATAATTAAAATGAAAAGTATATGATGTCTTATTGGGTATTATTTATTGGTATTGCCGTAGCAAGTTGGTTGGTACAGATGAATTTGCAGAACAAATTCAAGAAGTATTCCAAAATTCCGACAGGAAACGGTATGACAGGACGCGACGTAGCTCTGAAGATGCTGCACGACAATGGAATTTACGATGTACAAGTAACTCATACACCCGGTCAGCTGACCGACCACTACAATCCTGCTAACAAAACAGTGAATCTGAGTGAAGGTGTATATGAAAGTAATAGTATCATGGCGGCTGCCGTAGCGGCACACGAATGTGGACACGCTGTTCAGCACGCACGTATGTATGCTCCGTTGAAAATGCGCAGCGCCTTGGTGCCGGTAGTGAATTTTTCGTCCTCTATCATGACTTGGGTATTGCTGGGCGGTATTCTGCTGTTCAACTCATTCCCGCAATTGTTGTGGATTGGTATCATTCTGTTTGCTACCACCACTTTGTTCAGCTTTATCACCTTGCCGGTGGAAATCAATGCAAGTAAGCGTGCGCTTGTGTGGCTGAGTTCATCCGGCATTACTAATTCATACAATCATACGCAAGCCGAAGACGCTCTTCGCTCTGCTGCATACACCTATGTAGTTGCTGCACTGGGTTCATTGGCTACGCTGATCTATTACATTATGATTGCTATGGGCAGAAGAGACTAAGAGAAAAGATTAATCGTTTTGACGCCTCCATCGTTTTCAAAGACTATGGAGGCGTTCTTTTTTTATTGATGTTTTTTTTAGATATATGCAAGCGTTGCTCGGAAATTTGCAGTAAATTTGCGCAATTAAAATACTAAACAGTAATTATATCATGGCAGCAAAACCAAGTATTCCTAAAGGAACTCGTGACTTTTCGCCGGTAGAAATGGCGAAGCGTAATTATATATTCAATACGATTCGTGACGTATATCATCTGTATGGTTTCCAGCAGATAGAAACTCCGTCGATGGAGATGCTTTCTACACTGATGGGGAAATATGGCGATGAGGGTGACAAACTTCTATTTAAGATTCAGAACTCCGGAGATTATTTTTCCGGCATCACGGATGAAGAGTTATTGAATCGTAATGCTGTTAAGCTGGCAAGCAAATTCTGTGAGAAAGGTTTGCGCTATGACTTGACAGTGCCTTTTGCCCGTTACGTGGTGATGCACCGCGATGAAATAACTTTTCCGTTCAAGCGTTATCAGATACAGCCGGTATGGCGTGCAGACCGTCCGCAGAAAGGACGTTACCGTGAGTTCTATCAATGCGACGCTGATGTTGTCGGCAGCGATTCACTGCTGAATGAAGTAGAACTGATGCAGATTGTCGATACAGTATTCAGCCGTTTCAACATCCGTGTGTGCATTAAGATCAATAACCGCAAGATTCTTTCCGGTATCGCTGAGATTATCGGTGAAGCGGATAAGATTGTAGATATCACAGTGGCTATTGATAAGCTGGATAAGATTGGTCTGGAGAACGTCAATGCGGAACTGAAAGAGAAAGGGATCAGTGATGAGGCGATTGCCAAATTGCAGCCGATCATTCTGCTGAGCGGAACCAATACTGAAAAGCTGGCTACACTAAAGAGCGTGCTGGCAGCCAGTGAAACAGGCATGAAAGGAGTGGAAGAAAGCGAATTTATTCTGGGCACACTGGAAACAATGGGCTTGAAAAATGAGATCGAACTTGACTTGACGCTGGCTCGCGGATTGAATTATTATACCGGTGCTATCTTCGAAGTGAAAGCGCTGGACGTGCAGATCGGCAGTATCACCGGTGGTGGTCGCTATGACAACCTGACAGGAGTATTCGGTATGTCCGGTGTGTCGGGAGTCGGCATTTCTTTTGGTGCAGACCGTATCTTCGATGTATTGAATCAACTGGAACTTTATCCGAAGGAAGCAGTGAACGGTACGGAATTGATGTTCGTAAACTTTGGTGATAAAGAAGCTGCTTTCTCTATGAGTATGCTGGCAAAAGTTCGTGCGGCAGGTATCCGTGCGGAAATCTTCCCGGATGCGGCAAAGATGAAGAAACAGATGAGCTATGCCAATGCCAAGAGTATTCCGTTCGTAGCTATCGTAGGAGAGAACGAAATGAACGAAGGCAAAGCAATGCTGAAGAATATGGAAACCGGCGAACAGAATCTTGTTTCGGTGGAAGAACTGATAGCTGCTTTACGCAACTAAAAGCAGGGTATAGAGTAAGAATATCCGCTTTTCCGGTGAAGTACTTGACAAATGACTTTTTATGTTGTATCTTTGGGAAAAGAAAAGGCATAAATAAAATGAATATAATAAGAAAAATAGATACATAAATATCACCTTTATACTGTTACTTATAAGTATCAGAAGAACTTGGAATGGGGCAATGATCAGATGATTATTGCCCCATTTTGTCGTTAATTATGCCTGCTACATTTCGTCTCGTACTTTAAAAGGGACGAATATCGTTTTTAATAAACTTGGATACCGTTTATAATAAACGTGCAATAAGTTTATTATAAACAGAATCCGTGTTTATTAAAGGCCGTTTTTGTTTTTGTAAAGATATAAAGATGCGGCTCCGAATGAAAACCGACTATCAGAAACTATATAGGATGAAATGGTAATTATATGTAACGACTTCTTCGTGTGCTCATATTCTCGGAAGGCTTAATTCCACTTCTTAATTAAAAATTTTGGATATTAGTTTTTAGATTAGACTGAAAAGGTAAGGAGAACCGGACAGTAATTTCTATCTTTGTGCATACATTAAATCGTTAGCAAATATATGAAAAACGACAAACTCCAAAGTAGTATGAAAACAATAAAAAACACGTTCGTTCTAGGCATAGTCTGTGCCGCCAGTGTTGTTTCTTCAGCAGCTCATGAACTCGAAGCAAATGAGAATTACCCCGGGAAGTCAGTGAAGACACAGACAAGAAAAGAGATTGTTACGTTCTTTTCTGAATCTCTTTCCGGTAAGACAACCACTTTTGACGCAGGAAAACCGTTGAAACTGTCAGAGGTAGAACACTATCGTGATGTCGTATGGCAGTTGTGGAAAGAGGCAAATGATGGTTTTAAAGAAGAAAAATTAATAGCTTTGGATACACTCTCATCCGCTTCTTCCGGCTACTGGAAACTTCCTGATAGTTTGGAACCAAATGCTGTGATGCCCTATTACTGGGGAATGAAAGGGACAGATGGAACAGGAAATGAACTTCCATTATTCCTCTATCTGCATGGCTCGGGACCCAAAGAACGGGAATGGAGTACCGGGTTGAAAATTTGCCGGAATTTTGATGATGCTCCTTCCGTTTACTTTATTCCACAGATTCCGAACGAAGGCGAGTACTATCGTTGGTGGCAGAAAGCTAAACAGTTTGCCTGGGAGAAATTGCTGCGACAATCCTTACTCTTGGGAAAGATTGATCCCAACAGAGTGTATGTTTTCGGAATCTCGGAAGGCGGATATGGCAGTCAGCGTCTGGCCTCATTTTATGCTGATTATTGGGCTGCTGCGGGACCGATGGCAGGAGGGGAACCTTTAAAGAATGCTCCTGCGGAGAATTGTAGTAATATTGCTTTTTCTTTGCGGACAGGAGATAAGGATACCGGATTCTACCGGAATACACTGACCGGATATGTACGGGAAGCATTCGATAGTTTGGCGCATCAGCATCCCGGCTATTTCACTCACAAGATAGAACTGATTCCCGGAATGGGGCATAGTATTGATTATCGTCCGACGACTCCCTGGCTGAAGCAATATGTCCGCAATCCTTATCCCAAATATGTAAGCTGGGAGAATTTTGAAATGGACGGACTCTACCGGAAAGGATTTTATAATCTGTATGTGAAGGAAAGATCCGATGAAGAGGGGAAGTCGCGTACTTATTATGAAATGAGTATTTCGGGAAATCATATTTCATTGAAGGTCGATGATGTTGTTTATGAAGCTACGGAGAAGGATCAACGATGGGGAATAGAGATGAAGTTTGCGAAGAAATATGCGCAGGCGCATAAAGGGAAAGTGGTCATTTATCTCTGCGACGAGCTGGTCGATTTAACTGAAAAGGTGACTCTGACGGTGAATGGCAAAAAGGTTTTCGAAGGAAAAGTAAAGGCTGATTTGAAGAATATGGTTAATAGCTGTGCGGTGTTCTTCGATCCGCAACGACTTTATCCGGCAGCTATCGAGGTAGAATTAAAATAGATGAGATTGCAAAGTAGAAGTATCCCCGGTCGTATATCCAAGAATTATTCTTGTGTACGACCGGGGATACGTATTTATCATAAATTATAAATGGCGTTCCGGATACATTTCCTTCCACCATTCCGGTTGATCCTGTAACCAACGGGCAAACCATGCCATGATAGAATTATGCCATTTGATTCGCTTGTCATAATCGGAGATGAAATGGTTTTCTCCGTCTACGGTCACGAACTCTACAGTCTTGCCAAGTATCTTCAACGCGTTGAAAAGCTGGATACTTTCACCGATAGGCACATTGGTATCTACCGTACCGTGTAGCAGCAATAACGGAGTGTTTATCTTGTCGGCGTTGAACAGGGAGCCTTGTTTGGTGAACAAGTCCGGGTCCTTCCACGGGTAACTGTCGGCTGCGGCGATGGCATTGTAGGAATATCCCCAGTAACCTTCCCCCCAGTAGCTGGTCACGTCACTGATTCCGGCGTGCGACACGGCAGCGGCGAAAATATCCGTCTGCGTCTGTAAATACTGCGTCATGAATCCGCCATAAGAAGCACCGAGGCAACCGATTTTCTTTTCATCCACAAACGGATGCTCTTTGCAGAACTGCTTCGTACCTTCGATGATGTCATCTGCCGTACGTTTGCCCCACGCATTGACGTGGCGGGCGGAGAATTCCTGTCCGAAGCCAATCGTTCCGCTAGGCTGGATGACGTAGACCACATAGTCACGTGAAGCGAATAATTGTGCGCAATACGGATTACTGATTCCGCGGGTAGTCGGAGTCGTACCGCCATAGTAATATACGATCATCGGATATTTCTTGTTCAGATCGAAATTCGGAGGCAGGCACATCTTGCCAGTGATGACAGTTCCGTCGGAAGCGGTAAAGTTCCACGGCTCTGTTTTGCCTAATTCTATTTTCTCCAGAATCGGTTTCATCGGATCGGCAAGCAGGCTGGAAGTTTTTTTCTTCATGTCATAGAGATAGGCTACTCCGGCATTGTAGTCCGATTGACCGATGTAAGCTGCGATGCCCGGATTGTATTCGGACAGAGCGAAAGCGCTGGTAACATCCGTTTCAAGGTTCAGCTTCTCAAATTTTCCATCCTTCGGAGAATAACGATAGATGTTTTTGCAATCGCCATCGTCCGTATTGAAATAGATGCACCCATCGCCATGATTCCATTGCAGAGGGCTGACTGTCGGATTAAAGTCTTTGGTAATCGGTTGTATCTTGCGGGTACTCAGATCCATAATAAAGGCCTGAGTATCGAAATCATTGGCAATAGGGTGATTGCCACAATTCTTTCCGATGCCACCGAACGCTTCGGGGCTGCCGGTCAGCAATAGCTGCTTGCCGTCAGGAGAGTAGCCCGCACCTCCGATAAAGCGGTCTTCATAGAAAAGGGTATCCACTTTCAACGTTTCCAAATTTACCTGATAAAGTGAGGACAGAGAGAACGGACGTTGAGTGATGTTTTCTTTGGATGTACTGTATAACATGTATTTTCCGTCCGGAGAAATATCTTGCAGATATGTGCTGTGGTTGCCATAAGTCAGGCGCTCGGAGACACCGTCGGCTAGGTTGTATTTCGCAAGGAAACTCCGTCCGCGGGAATTGGGAATACGGTCTGCAGGACTTACGATGCGGCGGAGAGGACCATTTTCTTTGACTCCTTCTTCGCGGGGATAGTAAATCAGAAAATCTTCGTTGGGCGACCATCTGAAACTCTGTTCGGGAATACTTTGCAAAATCGTTTCTTCGCGGAGTGTGGCAGGGTCGAGGGTGATTACGTCATTTCCTGTCAGGGCGGTTACCGTGTAGTATAACTTATCACTTTTGGGCATCCAGCTCATGCCGTCTCTGAGATTGGTCAGGAGTACTTTTCCGCTCTTTAGTTCCGTCAGTTCGCAATAAGTGCGTGAGCGTTTGGCGGCGTGGTTATCCCAATAACGGGTCAGCAGATACTTTCCGCTGGGAGAGATGGAAACAGCGATGGCACGGTTGCCATAAACTGTATTGTCTAGAGAAAAACGCTTCTTTGCTTCCGGATCTAGATTGCAGGCGGTATCCTTGAATTTCTCGTCTTTGATCAGTTCGCATTTCAGTGTTGGTGCCGCTTTGTCATCGGAAGCAGAAAGCAGTTTGATGATTATCTCGTAATCCCGCTCCGGTTCAAGGCTGAGAGCGATGTCACGTGATGAGCCGGAGGTGATGCTGTCTTCTGCCGCATCTTTTACTTGCTTGGAGGCTCCGTCAATGAAGACTTCCCAGCGGACGGGGGAGGTGATTTTCAACTTCCCTTTCAGGAAACGTTCTGCACGAATCTGAGTCTTAACCAGATAAAGTTTATTGTCTTTATCTGCTTTCTCGAAGCTGAGATACCCCGCTGTGTCCGCAGTGAGCGACTGCATCGGTGCATCCGGCAAATGTAGTACGACCGGGGTTTGGAGTAACATCTTTTTGGTGTGTTTTTCTCCTTTAGGATTGATGCTGTCGTTCATAATGGGGGTACGAACGCTGATGGCATTCCGGACTTTGTACTGTGTCAGTCGGTCTTGTGCTTGCATAGTAACACCGGTTGCCAGAAAGATGGCCAAAGCCATAGTTCTCTTTTTCATTTGTTTATGTCTAAAGTTAATAAATATTTGATTGCGTGACTAATATAAGACAAATGCTTGAAGTCTGCAAGGTTCTGTTCTTTTTATTTTAATATTCTATTTGATTAAGTATCCCGTTAAGGAAAGCGATAGCTACTCCGTAATTTGTCATCGGTACATTTTGTAACCTTGCTCTTTCGATGCGGTTCAGCACATATTTGCGGTTGAACATACAAGCGCCGCAATGGATTACCAAAGAATAAGGAGTGAGGTCCTGCGGGAAATCAGTTCCCGCCACGATATCTATCGATAACTTTTCTCCAATCCGCTTTCTTAACAGATGCGGAAGTTTTACTCTCCCGATGTCTTCGGATAGAGGGGCGTGTGTGCAGGCTTCGGCTATCAGTACACGGGAAGATTCTGTCAGGCTTCCGATGGCTGAGGCACTTTTCACATAGTACCGGATATCTCCTTTATAACCTGCAAAAAGAACAGAAAAAGAGGTCAGTCTGCTTTCTTCAGGCTTTTGCTCGTAGACTGTTTTAAAGACTTGTGAGTCCGTAATAATCAGTTTAGGAGGGCGGGAGAGGGCTTGCAACGTTTCCCGTAACTTATCTGTGGTGCAGCTCATGATCAGACATTTCTTGTCGAGCAATTCCCGCATTGTCTGCACTTGTGGCAAAATAAGCCTCCCTTTGGGGGCTTGAATATCTTGTGGCATGACCAGTAGGACAAGATCTCCTTCCGTTACCAGGTTGCCAGCAATACTTTGCTGATCGAAATCTTCCGGCAACTTTTCCAGAATGGCTTGTCGTATCAGTTCGATGCCTGTCTTCTCTTTGGCACTGACAGGAATCGGCTGGCTTCCAAAAGTCTCCTTTATCCGGATGGCAAGGGATGCGGTGTTCTTCCGTATATCTGCCTTGTTGATAAGCAGAATGGTCGGGATGTTTTTTGCCTTGAGTTGTTCCAGCCAATGAAGTTCTTCGGTAAAGTCCGGTTCTCCGGTTTCCTCTGCAGAGCTACCACCTGCGCAAAGCAGAAGGGCGATATCGGTTTTCTCTACGGCTTTCCATGTGCGTTCGATACGCCTGTTTCCTAACTCACCTTCATCGTCAAATCCCGGAGTATCAATGAACAGACAAGGACCGATACCGTGAATTTCCATTGCTTTTTGCACGGGGTCGGTCGTTGTTCCGGGAGTATCGGAAACAAGAGCGGTATCCTGTCCGGTCAGTGCATTGATCAGGGAGGATTTTCCACTGTTACGCTTTCCGAAGAGGGCGATGTGGAGCCGGTTGGCATTGGGGGTGTGGACTAAATTCATAAATCAAGCAATTGTTGTAACGTTAATTATCCGCATGGAAACTTGGCAGGGGCACCTTGCCCCTTAAAATCTGAAATCTCTTTTTCCTTCCGAAATATCTTTTAAGTTCCGGATGGCTATTTCTCTGATTTTGGGATTCGGAATCCGGTCGGTCTCTTTGGCTATCAGCTTCATACCTTTGATTCGGGTGTCTTCCGATGCATAATCTTCGAGGTATTCTTTCAGAGTCATTAATGCATTGGGGCCGCAGCAGTTGGCTATCTGTCCTGATTTGACTAAGGACATAAATCGGTCCCCGGTGCGTCCTTCCCGATAGCAAGCGGTGCAGAAGCTGGGGATATATCCTGATTCGAGCAGCCAGTTGACCACTTCGTCCAGTGTCCGGGTGTCGCTTACATCAAATTGTGCGGAGTTATCTTCCGGAAGTTCCGTTTCCGCATAGCCGCCTACGCTGGTGCGGGAGCCGCCGCTGATTTGTGAGATACCGAGTTCAAGCACTTTTTCGCGGGACTCCTGTGATTCACGTGTGGATATAATCATGCCGGTGTAAGGAACCGCTATCCGGATGACAGCAACAATCTTGCTGAATATATCATCGGAAATCGCATTGGGAAAATCTCCCGCATCGATATCGTCCGCCGAACAGATGCGCGGTACGCTGATAGTGTGCGGACCCACACCGAAACGGGCTTCCAGATGTTCTGCATGCATCAATAATCCTACGAAGTCATAGCGATAGGTATTCAGTCCGAAAAGTACTCCCATTCCTACATCGTCTATGCCGCCTTCCATGGCGCGGTCCATTGCTTCGGTATGATACGCATAGTTACTTTTCGGTCCGGTGGGGTGGAGAGCTTCGTAGTTCTCTTTGTGATAAGTTTCCTGAAATAGGATATACGTGCCGATGCCGGCATCTTTCAATCGGCGATAGTTCTCGACGGTAGTGGCGGCGATATTTACGTTTACACGGCGGATAGCCCCATTCTTGTGTCTGATACTATAAATGGTCCGGATGGATTCCAGTATATATTCCAGTGAGTTGAGAGTCGGATGTTCGCCGGCTTCAAGTGCCAGACGTTTATGCCCCATATCCTGCAAAGCGATTACTTCCTTGCGTATTTCTTCCTGCGTCAGTTTCTTGCGGGCGATTGTTTTGTTCTTGGCGTGATAAGGGCAATATACGCATCCGTTTACGCAATAGTTCGACAGATAAAGCGGTGCGAACATAACGATACGGTTGCCGTAAAACTTCTGTTTGATTTCTTTGGCGAGATGGAAGATTCGTTCTATCAGGTCAGGTTGGTCACATTCCAGCAGGGTAGCTGCTTCGCGGTGCGTCAGTCCCTTGCAAAGAGCGGCTTTCTCGATCAGCTGTTCTATGAATGTGCGGTTGTCTTTGTGACTCCGTGCATATTCAAGAGTTTCCAGAATCTCTTCATGATGAATGAATTCTTCTGCTTGGGGTGAATCTACTTTATACATTTCTTTATTGTTTGTAATCGCCTCTGGAGAAGGAGATTTGATAACCGATCTTTTCCAGCTGCTGTTGCAATATGTTAAGTCCTTCCGCAGATTCTGCTCCGAGGGAGGCTTTGTTATTATACAGATTGTACTTTTTTCGTTCTTCCTGTGGCGACAAATTGGGCATGACTACATTGGCGCCTGCCAGTATTCCCTGTTCCCGTCCATCGGGAGTGAGAGTAGCCAGTGCCGTAGTTGCCGGAATCAGCGCTGACGGATGCATCAGACGGAAGATGGATAATAAAAGGAGCGTCTGTTCCACGGTTCCGCTGGGAGACTGGGCAAAAGGCGTTTCGCGATGAGGCAGGAAGGGACCGATACCAATCATTTCGGGACGAAGCTGTTCGATAAACAGAATATCCTGAATCAAGTGTTCTATGGTCTGTCCCGGACTGCCGACCATGATTCCGGTGCCTGTCTGATAGCCGATCTCCTTTAAATCCCGTAAGCATTGCAGACGATGCTCGCATGACATACCGGCAGGGTGCAGTTGTTGATAATGTTCTTTGTCATAAGTCTCATGACGCAGCAGATAGCGGTTGGCACCTGCCTGAAAGAAACGCTCGTATGCTTCCCGCGACTTTTCACCGAGTGACAGTGTTATGGCGCAATCGGGATAACTCCGGCGAATCGTTGAGACTATATCCTCTATCCGTTCCTCTGTCAGTGCGGGGTCTTCTCCTCCTTGCAGCACAAAGGTACGGAAGCCGAGTCCATACCCTTGTTTGCAGCAATTCAGTATATTTTCTGTGGATAACCGATAACGTTCCAGATTCGGATTCCCTTTCCGGATACCGCAGTAATGGCAGTTATTTCGGCAACAGTTACTGACTTCAATCAGTCCGCGAATAAAAATCCGGTTTCCGAAATGACGGAGACTGACTTCTTGCGCCTGTTTATTGATATAGCGCAATGATTCTCCGTCACATTCGGTCAGCAGTTGCCGGAATTCTTCCGGTCGGAGTGTCCTTTCTTCTCGCAGTTTATCTATCCATTGTCTCATAGCTTTCTTTCCGCTTGAGCAACTCTTGTGCTAATTGACGACGTCCTGAAACAATGTCGTTGTGCGTACTCGGTCCGGTGATACAGCCACCTTCGCAAGCCATCACTTCGATAAACTGTCCCGCTGCTTTTCCTGTTTTGGCACAGGCACGCAGCAAGGCTATATTTTTTTTGTTGATATCCGACACTTGGATAGCATTGATCTTATCCGCTTCTTCTTTCAGATATGCTTTTACGGCTCCCATCACACCACCGGCTTGTGCAAAACCATGTGCTTCACGGACGGAAGTATGCAGTATAGAGAAAGAATTCACCTGTTCCAGCTGAATGTCCATTCCATCCAAGATAGAACCTACTTCCTCGAATGTCAGGATATAGTCTACAGCATCGTCACGGCGTACCTCTTTTCGTTTGGCTACGCACGGACCGACAAATACAATCTTCGCATCCGGATGTTTCTCTTTGGCGATTCGTGCCGCATAATACATCGGTGATCCTGTGGTAGAAACGTACGGTTTCATTTCCGTCATGTGCTTTTCTACCAGTTCAATGTATGAAGGACAGCAGGAGGTAGTCATGAATTTCTGACCTTCTTCCAGTTTTTCCAGCAGTTCGTGTGCCTCGTTGCTGGTGGTCATCATGGCTCCTTCGGCTACTTCGATAATGTCGGTGAATCCTATTTCTTTAAAGGCACCGTATACCTGTTCGATAGAAGTCTTGAACTGTCCGAGGATAGACGGAGCGATGATAGCTACCAACTTTTCTCCTTTTTTGATGTGTTGCAGTACATCAAAGGTTTGTGAAATCTCAAAGATAGCACCGAACGGGCAGGCATTCATACATTTTCCACAGTAGATGCACTTGCTTTCGTCAATATGTTCCACGCCATGCTCATCTTTGCTGATAGCTTTCACCGGGCAGGATTCTTCGCAAGGAACGGGGATATATACAATCGCGTGATAAGGACAACTCTTATGGCAGATACCGCAACTGACGCAAGTATCATGATCAATCATCGCCTGACCGTTTTTCTTGAAACGTATTGCATCCTTAGGGCAATTCATATAGCAGCTGCGTGCCACACATCCTCGGCAAAGATTGGTGATTTCGTAATTAATCTGTACGCAGGAAGAACAGGCTTCGTCAATGACACACATGATATTTTCCTTACTTGGCTCCGGGCGGTTCAGTGCCATCCGTGCATATTCGGAGAGAGGAGTTACTTCATCGTGTTCATCGGTCATATCCAGTCCCATCAGCGGGAAGGTCTTGTATCTCCATACAGCACGTTCTTTGTGTACGCAGCAACGCCCCAGCGGTTTTGATTTGCGCGGACTCAGCTCAATAGGGAGACGGTCAATTTTTTCTACTAACTGGTCGTTTTTCCAGAGTCTGACGAGATCAGCCAGCAATTTATGCCGGACAATCATAATATTATTAGTAAAAGCCATATAGTAATTAAAAGGGTTGTTAGTGGGTGCAAAGATAGTAACTAGTTTGCGGATAAACTAATAATCGTTAAATTGAATGTAGCAGATTGTTACATTAATATTTCCGGAAGGATAAAACAGCCTGTATGCAGGAGACTATTTCCCTCCGGTTGGTTAAATAAATTCAATATTTAAGGTTTTTGAAACATTCTTGTCAATTTTTTGTAGCATTTCGGTGTTATCTTTGTAAAACATAAAATAAGAGAGGAGAAGAGATATGAGTAGCAGTATGTTGGAACAAAGAAGTCGTTTTGCGATGATCGGTGCATTGATGATCATCATCAGCCTGATGTTTTGGTATTATATGGGGAGTTCGCTGGTTAGTGCTACAAAGAAGTACCTCGAACAGGTACAGACAATAGAGATCACTTGCGAGTAAAAAACAGATATTTGTTTGTATAGGGCAATAGTTATCCGGCTAAAATCATTACTTTTGCCGCAAGCAAACCAAATAATGATGGAAGAGAAAGAGAAGGCCTGGAAAACAGTAAGTAGCAAATATCTGTTTCGCCGCCCGTGGTTGACAGTTCGCTGCGAAGATATGCTATTACCTAATGGAAACCACATCCCTGAATATTATATTCTTGAATATCCCGATTGGGTAAACACGATAGCAATAACCAAAGACGGCAAATTTGTATTTGTCCGTCAGTATCGTCCTGGATTGGGACGTACCTCTTATGAACTCTGTGCCGGAGTTTGTGATAAAGAGGATGCTTCCCCATTAGTTTCCGCTCAGCGCGAACTGTGGGAGGAGACCGGATATGGAAAAGGAAACTGGCGGGAATACATGGTGATATCTGCCAATCCGAGTACGCATACCAACCTGACTCATTGCTTCCTAGCTACGGATGTCGAACCGATAGATCATCAACATCTGGAAGATACCGAAGATTTGTCTGTACATCTGCTGACTTTTGAAGAAGTGAAACAACTGCTGGAAAACAATGAGATCATGCAGTCACTCAACGCCGCCCCCTTATGGAAATATGTGGCTGAACATGCGGCAGACTTTGAACAGAAATCTGTCGAAAAGGTGGAATATGAAAAAACGGAAACCATCTCACACCGTATCAATGATTTGCTTTATTATCAGAACTCAATTTCACGGTCTTTGTCCCGTTTTCTGAAAGATGAAGAAGTAGAGACAGGAATTTATGAGATATTAAAAGATATTCTGGCTTTCTATCGGGCGGGACGTGCTTATATTTTTGAGACGGACGAAGAAAATCATTTTTATAACTGTACCTATGAAGTTGTAGCGGAAGGAGTAAAAGCGGAAATAAATGAATTGCAGGAAATTCCGGTAGACTTCATGCCGTGGTGGACATCACAGATATTGGGCAAGAAGCCTATTCTATTTGAAACATTAAAGCCGATGTCTGGAATGGGGCAGGGCGAATATGAGGTGTTGTCCCGTCAGGGAATCAAGGCTTTGATGGCGACTCCGTTGGTAGTCAATGATCATGTCTATGGATTTATGGGAGTAGATTTGGTAGATGGTTCCGCTTCATGGTCGGACGAAGATTATCGCTGGCTGTCTTCTTTGGCCAATGTAATCAGTATTTGTCTTGAACTGCGCAGGGCGAAAGAGAAAGTGGTCTTTGAACAAGCAGCTTTGGCACGTAGTGAAAGACTCTTCAAAAATATCTTCACCAATATTCCTGCCGGAGTAGAGATTTACGATAAGGATGGTAATCTGGTGGATTTGAACGAAAGAGATATGGATATGCTGGGAATTGCGGATAAGTCGGAGGTGATCGGGCTCAATTTCTTTGAAAACCCGAATGTGGATGCCCAGATACTTGAGAGTATACGCAAGAGCAGTATTACGGATTTTCGTGCCCGTTATTCGTTCGAATGTGCCCGCCACACGGGATATTATCGTCCATTGAAAGCCGGTGTCATCGAACTTTATACAAAAGTCCGCAAATTATATGATAATCATGGTAACCTTACCGGATATATCCTTATCAATATGGATAATACGGAGCGTATTGATGCCTTGAAGCGTATTTCTGATTTTGAGAATCTGTTTCTTCTTATATCTGATTATGCCAAGGTGGGATATGCCAAACTCAATCTGCTGAATCGTCAGGGCTATGCCATCAAGCAATGGTTCAAGAATATGGGAGAAGATGAGAATACACCTCTTTCCGATGTAGTCGGTGTTTACTCCAAAATGCATCCGGATGACCGTTCCCGTATGCTTGCTTTTTTTGAAGAAGCAAAGAAAGGGAAAGCAAAAGCCTTCAAAGGTGAGATGCGTATTTTGCGTCCCGGTACGAAGAATGAATGGAATTGGGTACGTACTAATGTAGTGTTGAATCTCTATGAGCCGGAAAAAGGACAAGTGGAATTGATTGGAGTCAACTATGATATCACTGCCTTGAAAGAAACGGAAGCCAAACTGATAGAGGCAAAAGAGAAAGCCGAAGAATCCGACCGGTTGAAGTCTGCTTTCCTTGCCAATATGAGTCATGAGATACGCACTCCGCTGAATGCCATAGTCGGTTTTTCCAGCCTGATGGTGGATACGGAGGATATGGAGGAAAGACGGCAGTACATGGATATTGTGGAAGAAAACAATGACCTGTTATTACAATTGATTTCAGATATTCTTGACTTATCGAAGATTGAGGCGGGAACATTCGATTTCACCGAACGTGAGTTGGACGTAAATCTGCTTTGTGAAGATATTGTTCTCGCTATGAGAATGAAGGCCAGACCGAACGTGGAAATCCTTTTTGACCGCCATCTGCCGGAATGTCGCATCATGAGTGACCGCAATCGATTACATCAGGTTATTTCCAACTTTGTAAACAATGCGATTAAATTCACGGAAGAAGGAAATATACGGGTAGGCTATGATCAGCTTGATGAGGCTCATCTGCGTTTCTACGTTGCCGATACAGGCATTGGCATTGAGCCGGAAATGCAGAACGAGATTTTTGAGCGTTTCGTCAAACTGAATTCCTTTGTACATGGCACAGGGCTCGGACTTTCCATTTGCCGCAGTATTGTGGAACAATTGGGTGGCGAGATTGGCGTAGATAGTGAACCGGAGAAAGGCTCTTGCTTCTGGTTTACCCTGCCGATAAAGTAAAGTCGTTATTCCTTTGTGCGGTTAGTCCGTGCAGCTCCTTCTGATAAAGACTGTTTAGAGTGCCGGCATGGGGGCACTGACGTTTTTTAAGATGTCGCTTTGAGCCAGATAGCTGCTATTATTGGCATAGATAAACATAACACTGCCATCTTTAATTGTATTAATGATGGGCTTGGCTAGTTTTGTCGGGAGGGCAGGACATCCCAGACTTCTCCCCAAACGTCCCGAGGCGGCTACTGTCGGATTGGCGTATGAAGCCCCGTGCACGACGATGGAACGTTCTTTTGCTTTGTCATTGATTCCTTTTTCGAGTCCGTTTAGGATGAGTGAGTAGCCGTTTCCGCCTTGGTAAGTGTTTTCAGTGAGATAAAATCCCAATGAACTTTTATAAGAGCCGTTTTGGTTGGAAAAAGAAGTGGCATAGTTCCCTCCACTGTTTCGTCCGTGTGAGACTACTGATGAAAACAGCAGTTGTTTCTTCTCCATATCGAAGACAAAAAAACGTTTTTCGGTAGACGGCTTTGAGAAGTCAATCAGCGTCAGAATCGGTTTACTCTTCTCCTTGATGCGGTTGTAACCGGCGACAGCCTGACGGAATGCAATGAAATTGACAATTCCACCCAACTCCATTTCTTCAAAGAGCTGTTCGCCGGCAGCTAATTCGGACACAGGAGTCGGAGAGTCAGATGCAGGAACGGCCATTGTGTCGACTGAAACATGGCTGAATGGAATGAAAAGGAATGATAAAAATAATATAACTTTCTGAAGCATAGGGCTTAAGCTTGAAATAAAAACGCGGTAAAGATAGGGATTTTTATTCCAAAACAAAAATAATCGTCTCATTAACAGGTGCCCAGTCGAAAATAAATTTGGCATGGGAAGTTGCGTTCCGTACACACATATGTGATCGGGGAGTGGTTCCCAGTGACCAGCTATATTCTATCTGTGTCTTTCGGGGCTCGTTGACAGGTACTCCGTGAATGTAGGCTCCGTCCGTGAAGCGGCTGGCGTAAGGCGCGTAGCCTCCTGTCTCTTTCGAGCCGTCTTTCAGAAATATCATTTTCACTTTCTTTTCCTGCAGTACGAACATTCCTAAAGGAGTTTCCTGCGCATACGGCGGTCGGTGAAGTCCGGTAGTAGAAGGGTTCATACTGCGTACTACCCATTTCCCTTTTTCCGTGCGTTCCAGTGCGGTAATGTTCTGATTATGGCGGTCCACAAAGATTGCTTTATTGAAAACCACCGTATCTCCGATCACTTTGACATACTTTTTAGGAATCATCCATTCGCCTTCTGTAAATATCGGTTCTGCTTTGACAAAGTTTTCTCCGTCCTCAATAAAACGCGTCAGTTCACCATCCTGCCCGTAGCGTTCGGGTGCTATCGTATCCGTCAGCAGATAAAGCGGGACAGACTGGTATCGTTCTACCCCAAGCGTATCCGCTACCCGTCCGTAGGCATTTCTTTTGAAGTTTTTCACCAATGGAGCTTCACCGTTTCTGTTTTTGTAATTCTGGAGGATAGCCCATTGAGACGGCTGCAGTTGTATGTTTTCGAGCAGGGCAAGCTGTTCTTTTATTTTGTCCCATTGGAAACTGCGGGTCGTATCTTTATAAGGATATGTATCTTCCAGTGTGTATTTATCATACAGCAGCTCTTTGGTGATTTGAATTTCTTCCGGAGTAATCTTTTTGACGACAGGTTCTGCCACAGTTTCCGCAATCGTGTCCTGTGCCAGTGAATCAGCCTGTAAAGTCTCTTCAGAAGTTTTTTGTCCTGTACGCGAAGTGCAGGAATAGAGTACGCAAAAAGCGATGGATATGCCAAAACTTATTTTATTCATATAATCTATACAGTTTATCTTGGGGTTCATTTACGAATATACGTTATTATAAGGAATAATCCGCTTCTATTGTTTAAAAAGTGTGGAACAAATATGCTTTTTTGCCATTAATAACCTGTTGTCAGTCATTTTGTCAGTCAATTTCTGCCAAACAATCATTATTTTGCTTTGGCATACTTTTCGCAACTGATTTAGCGTCTTCTTCAAGAAGAGGACAAATCATGAATATAATGTATAACAAATAAAATCAAAAAAAAGAACTATGAACATTAAACCATTAGCAGACAGAGTGCTTATCCTCCCTGCACCTGCAGAAGAAAAAACAATTGGTGGTATCATTATTCCTGATACAGCAAAAGAAAAACCTTTGAAGGGTGAAGTTGTGGCAGTTGGTCACGGAACGAAAGACGAAGAAATGGTATTGAAAGTAGGCGATACAGTTCTTTATGGCAAGTATGCCGGAACAGAACTTGAAGTAGAAGGCACTAAATACCTTATCATGCGTCAGAGCGATGTTCTCGCTATCTTGGGTTAATTCAAAATTCAAAATTTATCATTTTAAAATAAATAAGATATCATTATGGCAAAAGAAATATTATTCAATATCGATGCCCGCGACCAATTGAAAAAAGGTGTCGATGCATTGGCAAATGCAGTAAAAGTAACTCTTGGCCCGAAAGGACGTAACGTTATCATCGAAAAGAAATTCGGTGCTCCGCACATCACAAAAGACGGTGTGACAGTAGCAAAGGAAATCGAATTGGCAGACCCTTACCAAAATACCGGTGCACAACTGGTGAAAGAAGTCGCTTCTAAGACTGGTGACGATGCAGGTGACGGTACAACTACTGCAACTGTTTTGGCTCAGGCTATCGTAGCTGAAGGTTTGAAGAATGTGACTGCCGGTGCAAGCCCGATGGATATCAAACGTGGTATCGACAAGGCTGTTGCCAAAGTGGTAGAATCAATCAAGGCACAAGCTGAAACTGTAGGTGACAACTACGACAAGATCGAACAGGTTGCTACTGTATCTGCCAACAATGATCCGGTAATCGGTAAATTGATTGCTGACGCTATGCGTAAAGTTTCTAAGGATGGTGTAATCACTATCGAAGAAGCTAAAGGTACTGACACTACTATCGGTGTAGTAGAAGGTATGCAGTTCGACCGTGGTTATCTGTCTGCTTATTTCGTTACTAATACGGAAAAGATGGAATGTGAGATGGAGAAACCTTACATTCTGATCTACGACAAGAAGATTTCTAACCTCAAAGATTTCTTGCCTATCCTTGAACCGGCTGTTCAGACAGGTCGTCCTCTGTTGGTTATCGCAGAAGATGTGGATAGCGAAGCGTTGACTACATTGGTAGTAAACCGTCTGCGTTCTCAGCTGAAGATTTGTGCTGTGAAGGCTCCGGGCTTCGGCGACCGTCGTAAAGAAATGCTGGAAGATATCGCTATCCTGACAGGTGGTGTGGTAATCAGCGAGGAAAAAGGTCTGAAACTGGAACAGGCTACAATCGAAATGCTCGGTACTGCTGACAAGGTAACAGTTTCTAAAGATTATACAACAATCGTAAACGGTGCCGGTGTGAAAGAAAACATCAAGGAACGTTGCGATCAGATCAAGGCTCAGATCGTTGCTACTAAATCAGATTACGACCGTGAGAAATTGCAGGAACGTCTGGCTAAATTGTCAGGTGGTGTAGCAGTTCTCTATGTAGGTGCTGCTTCTGAAGTAGAAATGAAAGAAAAGAAAGACCGTGTAGACGATGCATTGCGTGCAACTCGCGCTGCTATCGAAGAAGGTATCATCCCGGGTGGTGGCGTTGCTTACATCCGTGCTATCGATTCTCTTGAAGGCATGAAGGGTGACAATGCGGACGAAACAACAGGTATCGGTATCATCAAACGTGCTATCGAAGAACCGCTTCGCGAAATTGTTGCCAATGCAGGCAAGGAAGGTGCGGTAGTTGTTCAGAAAGTACGTGAAGGTAAAGGTGACTTCGGTTATAATGCCCGTACGGATGTTTACGAAAATCTGCATGCTGCCGGTGTAGTAGATCCTGCTAAAGTAGCTCGTGTGGCTCTTGAAAATGCAGCTTCTATCGCAGGTATGTTCCTGACTACAGAATGTGTGATCGTGGAAAAGAAAGAAGATAAACCAGAAATGCCGATGGGCGCTCCGGGAATGGGCGGCATGGGCGGAATGATGTAATTCTTCCTTTCCGGACATAAAAATAAGGTATGGAACCGCTTTCCCTGTGGGGGAGGCGGTTCTTTTTTTGCGCAGCTTTGTGATAGAAACTTTTGTGTGTAACTTGGCGTTATTTGTTTGGAAAGAAGTATCTTTGTGTATTGCAAATCAAAAATCCCTGAGAATATGAGTAGTAAAATTTATCCTATCGGTATACAGAACTTTGAAAAGATTCGAAAAGATGGTTACTTTTACATTGATAAAACTGCGTTGATTTATAAATTGGTAAAGACTGGCAGTTATTATTTTCTAAGTCGTCCCCGTCGTTTTGGAAAAAGTTTGCTGTTATCTACTCTTGAAGCTTATTTTAAAGGAAGAAAAGAACTTTTCGAAGGATTGGCGATGGAGAGTCTGGAGAAGGACTGGATTGAATATCCGGTTATTCATCTGGATCTGAATGCTAAAAAGTTTGATACTGAAAATGACCTTATCCGTCTGATAGATCGACAACTTCTTGTTTACGAAGCTCAATACGGTTCATGTTCCAGTGATGAAACGATCGATGACCGTTTGGTTACTTTAATTAGACTGGCTGCAGAAAAAACAGGGCAGCGGGTGGTGATTCTTGTCGACGAGTATGACAAACCAATGTTGCAAGCCATTGGTAGAGATGAGTTGCAGGAAGAATACCGGAGTACATTGAAAGCCTTTTACGGCGTGATGAAGTCTATGGATGGTTATATTAAATTTGCTATGCTGACAGGTGTGACGAAGTTTGGTAAGGTTAGTGTATTCAGCGATTTGAATAATCTCAACGATATCTCCATGTGGAATCAATATATAGATATATGTGGAGTCAGTGATCAAGAATTGCATGATAATCTGGAGGTTGAACTTTCTGAATTTGCAGATGCTCGTGGAATGACATATAATGAAATATGTGTTGCATTGCGTGAATACTATGATGGTTACCATTTTACTCATAATTCCATCGGTATGTATAATCCGTTTAGTCTTCTCAATGCATTCTTACGTAATGAATTTGGCAGCTATTGGTTCGAAACCGGTACACCTACCTATCTGGTAGAATTATTAAAAAAACATCATTATGATCTTCAGAGAATGGCGCACGAAGAAACGAGTGCTGAAGTCTTGAATAGTGTTGATTCTACTTCCGACAATCCGATACCTGTCATTTATCAGAGTGGTTATCTCACTATAAAAGGATATGATGAAGAATTTGGTATCTATCGTTTAGGATTTCCTAATCGTGAAGTGGAAGAAGGATTTATCAAGTTCCTGCTTCCTTTTTATGCGAATACCAATGCGGTAGAATCGGCATTTGAGATTCAGAAGTTTGTTCGTGAAGTACGGGCCGGAGATTATGATTCTTTCTTTCGACGTTTACAAAGTTTCTTTGCTGATACACCTTATGAGTTGATTCGTGATTTGGAATTACATTATCAAAATGTTCTTTTTATTGTTTTCAAGTTAATAGGATTCTATGTTAAAGCAGAATATCATACTAGTGAAGGACGTATTGATCTTGTTCTCCAGACAGATAATTTCGTTTATATCATGGAGTTTAAATTGGATGGTACAGCGGAGGAAGCATTGCTACAGATAAATGAGAAACATTACGCTCAGCCTTTCGAATCCAATGATCGGGAGTTGTTCAAAATTGGAGTGAATTTCAGTGCCAAGACACGAAATATAGAGAAGTGGGTTGTAGAAAAAGGAGGAAACTAAGTATTTAAAATTAGTTGGTAAAGTCTTTCTGCCATTTAGCTTCGTTTATAATATTCTTCGCTTTCATAAAGCAATGCTTTGGATATCCAAAAGCTATGCTTTATGGTTGCTAAAGCATAGCTTTAAGTTGCCATACAGGAGATGTTATAAATATTATCTTCACCTTCACTTTACCTTCGAAATCCTTTATTTATCGATGATATCGGGTGAAGGCCTAGTTATTCACCCTTTGAACTGAAAATGACATTCGTTCATGAAAGCATCATTCGTTTTGCTATAAGCTAATTTGTTTTTGCTATAATGATATTTGCATTAACTATAACCTAATGGAAAGATGCTAATAGATTATTTTTTTCTTCTCAATGTTTGTTTTAAACATCCTATTGATTGTATGTAAACGAGCGGTCGATTGTATACAAATAAGCGGTCGATTTACCTTGGTTGACTGCTCGATTAGAGTAAAATGAGCGGTTGATTGTATCTGACTTGTCTGAAGAAAGAGGTGAAGGTACCTCCCTTCACCCACTATCACTGATGAATAAAGCTCTTCAAAGAAAAGGTGAAGGGTGAAACCCTTGTTTGAAAACTTATGGTATAATGCGTAAAAGCAACAGAAATCAACAAAATACGTGTTTTTGATGCTGATCCAATTAAAATTCGTTTCTTTGCCTCCAAACTTTTGTCGAGAGGTCTTTGTTTTTTGACCGTTCACTCCTATTATAAGAGTAGGAAGTGTATCTATTTAATAGTGTATATCTAATAGTTTATGCAATGGGGAATTTAATTTCATTTTTTAAGAAAGTAGCCGATGGGCTACGGGCAGAGGGAAACTTTGGGACTGCCCATGTGTATCGAAGTACTTTGAACATTGTGACAACCTTTCATGGGAGTAAATACCTTGATTTTCATCAGGTAAATCCCGAATGGTTGAAAGATTTTGAAGTCTATCTTCGCAGTCGTGGTTCCAGTTGGAATACAGTTTCCACTTACCTTCGTGTGTTGCGTGCGGTTTATAATCGTGCAGTTGATCTTCGTAAAGCGGAATATATCCCGCATTTATTCCGTTCTGTTTACACAGGAACACGTACAGACAGGAAACGTGCGCTGGAAGATGAAGATATGCGAAAAGTTTTTAGTCGTTTGTCGAAATCATCCACAATTCCTTCAGATTTACGTCGTACGAAGGAACTGTTTATTCTGATGTTTCTGCTTCGTGGTTTACCTTTTGTTGATTTGGCTTATTTGCGTAAAAGCGATTTAAGAGGAAACGTGATAACGTATCGTCGGCGTAAGACCGGTCGTTCCTTATCAGTGACTCTGACACCGGAAGCTATGCTTTTATTAGAAAAGCACATAAGTCGGGATCTTAGTTCTCCTTATTTGTTTTCAATTCTTCATAGTATTGAAGGAAGTCAGGAAGCATATCGGGAATATCAGTTAGCCTTACGGAGTTTCAATCAGCATTTAGAATTGTTAGGTCAGTGGCTGGGACTGGAAAGCAAACTTAGCTCGTATACAGCACGTCATACCTGGGCTACGACAGCTTATTATTGTGAAATTCATCCAGGTATCATTTCTGAGGCAATGGGACATTCTTCCATTACGGTGACCGAAACTTATCTGAAGCCATTCCGTAGTAGGAAAATTGATGAAGCAAATAATAGGATCGTTGATTTTGTGAAACGCTCTATTGGTGGAATAATAGTTTGATTACTACCCTGTTACTTGGTAGGTAACGGGACTGAATAGCGCTGCAAATATGGACATATTTTGGAAAACATGCAAACAAAATTGAAAAATTCTCAGATAAACTACTAAAAAAAGAACACATAAACGACAAATACTGCGGATTCTTTGTATTAAGACTGTATTAACCTTAAATTTTGGCAAAAGATTTTCCTCCCCTCTGCCGCTACTACTAAGCAGGGGTAAAAGATTTAGATTCTTTTTGAATCTGTTTTCTACAAAAACTACTTTATAAAGGTTACCACAAAGGTTTACCCGTTACCTACCAAGTAACGGGACAGGCATTATTGAAACTTAGTGTTTAATAATATATTATTAATGTAATTTTTAAGTAGTTATGAAAAGAAAATTTGTAAAAGTGATGTTCTTCGGGGCGTTAGCACTTTCTACTGTCACCTACGTAGGCTGTAAGGACTACGATGATGACATTGACAATCTGCAACAACAGATTGATGCTGTAAAAGTGTCACTGGATGAATTGCAGGCTAAAGTGAATGGTGGGGCTGTCATCACGAACGTTACTAAGGGAGAAAATGGAATTACTGTAACGCTCAGCGATGGTAAAAGCTATGAGCTGACAAACGGCAAGGACGGTGCTGCTGGTAAAGACGCTGCTGTTTGGACAATTGGCGAAAATGATGGCTATTGGTATAAAGATGGTGTGAAGACTCAATACAAAGCTGTCGGTGTAGATGGTCAAGCTGGTGCAGACGGCAAACCCGGTGCAGATGGTAAGCCCGGTGCAGACGGCAAACCGGGCGAAGATGGTAAACCTGGTGAAAATGGTCTGTACTATGTACCTAATCCGGAAACCGGATGCTTTGACATATGGAAAGATAACAAATTCGTTGAATCGACAGATATCAGTTGGAAGGCTGCATCTGAAGGAGGTATTAGTGCAGTCCTTAATGGTAATGTGTTGACACTTACTGGCGTGCAGGGAAAAGATGGTGAGTCAATTTCTGTTGATCTTGTTTCAGGCATTGCTTTGTCTTCTATAGCATTCATACCAGATGTTGTAAGCCAGGATGTTCCGTATGCTACTACTAGTAATCCTTTCTATCATATTAAGAACTATTTGGATGAAACTAAGTATAATGCTAATAATACTTTCAAAGCACAGTCAGACTGGGGTAAATCCAATGTTGTAGCAATGAACTACCGTCTGAATCCGGAAGATGCAAATGTAGATGCAAAAACGGTATATGGTTTTATTGATCGTAAAATCACTACTCGTGCTGCCGATGACAGAACTCTTCTTTTGAATGTAAATGATAAGAGTGTAAGTAATGGTGTTGTTGTAATTGGTGCTACTGTCAACCCGAATGCATTGGTTGAAAACCAAGAATATAACATTGCTGCTTTACAGGCATGGTATGGTCAGAAACCTCTGACTTCTGATTACGTTCATATTACTTCTGAAGAAATAGATCTTATACTCGCCGATAGTGCAAAAACTGTAAAAGGTGAGGCTGCTATAACATTCTATAATCGTACGCAATCTATAGCAAAAGGTGAATCGGATGCTTTCATCAAACAATTTGTAGCATTGGATGCAGACGCAAATGCTGCGTTTAAATATACTAGTACGATTGATCTGAAAGATTATGTCGGATTGTATTCTGACAATAAGACAGAATGGTTGGCTGCACTGGGCTTCAAGGGCATGAGCTATGAATTCTCTATACCTGAGAAATATCTGGCTAATGATGACGAGAAGACTAATCAGCAGTGGTTCATCACAAAAGATGGAGAAAATACACTTGATAATGGTGTAATCAAGGTTAATCCGGAAGTCGTTAATGGAACTCCGGCTATCGGACGTACTCCGGTGGTAAGAGTAGATGCTTTCTTGACTAGCAATGGTGGTGCGAAGAAACTGGTTGCTTCTTCTTATATTAAACTGTCTATTACAGAAGAAGATCCTACTCCGGGAACTAAGCCTGATTATGGCACTATTAATATGTCTGATCCTAAAGCTGCTGATTATCATAAATTAGAAAGCGGTGATCAAGCATTTACCAATACTTATGCTCTTGATAACGTTAATATGGATTATCAGGCTATCAATAATAAGATTTATGGTACTGCTAAGCTGACTTCTACAACATTCTGGAATTATTATGGTGGTCAGGATCATAAATATAATGTATTGGTTACTGTGACTAATAAGAGTGGTCAGGAAGAAACAATCATCAGTGAAGAAGTTTCTCAGCAAACTGATGTTGTGATCTCTAATAAGGGACTTTTGCTTAATATTAAGTTGAATGATGATGCTACTAAGACTTCAGCTATCAAGGTTGGTGTTAACAACCAAATTAAGTCTCAGAACACTTATAAAGATATTGATGGCAAGGGTGCTAAGTATTCAGTGAAGATTATTATTCCTTCTAATGATAACTCACATGGTGATATCAAACTTGAACAAATATTCTATGTGAAGGAAGAATGTGTTCCTTATGTTTATAATCCTCTTTATTACAATGAAACATATAAGTCTCTTGCAGATGGCAAAACTTATGATGACTGTATCGTAATTAAAGGGCAGAATACTTCAGGATATTGGGAAATGTCTTCTGTTGTAAGTGAACATTTTGCTAACCTGGAAGGTGAGAATATCTTTGAATATTACAATAAGGTAAATAACGTAAATGCTCTTCAATTCCAGTGGGCAACTGGTATTACTGGAGTTACTCCGGATCCTTTGACTTCATTCAACACAGATGAAACAGTGAAATTGACTGAAGCGATGACTAAGCGTGACGATGTTAAGAACATGACTTACAAGGTTACTTTGGTAAACGATGAAATCTGTAACTTTAACTATAACATTGTATTCGTTAATCCGTTTGTTGCTGGTACTACTAATGGCATAAGCATTTATGGTAATGGTATTGGTGAGAACACAGGTGCAACAATGCCGCAGGTCGTTGTTAAGGACAATGAAGGTAGTAATATCTATTCTTACAATAATACGTCAAAAACTTTGGTATTAAGCTCTAAGGCTACAGATACTTATAAGTTGACTAATGATATTGTTAGCGTAGAATATGCTTTCGTAGAAAATGCTGCTTGGACTGAACTGACTTCTAATATGTCTAAGGATTCTAGACTGGAAGTAGATGATGCAACAGGTGTTGTTACTTGGAAAAATCAAGGTTCTACTTTGGTGAAAGATTACAATCTTACTGTAACAGCTACTGTTACATTCAAAGACTTGTCAGTCGTAATATGTAATATTCCTGTTAAATTGGCGAAAGATGCTCAATAACAGAGTCATATTTTCCTCATAAAGGAGTCTGACTTGCAAAAGTATGACTTCTCATAATTACAGAGGACGTTCCGAGGGAATAAAAGGAGCGTCCTCTGTTTTAAATTGAAATTATATAGTACGAACATGAAGAATAAATATCACATTCTTTTAGTTGCATTTTTGATGTGCTCTACTGCAGTTTTTGCTCAACAGTCAGGTAGTATAAGCAGCCAGCCTCGTATAAAAGAGGAAGGAAAGATAGTTCACAATCCGCATTGGTTTTTATCTGTCCAGGGTGGTGCCTATACTGTGGGGGAAGCTGGTTTTGGAGATTTACTTTCTCCGTCAATAGCAATATCTCTTGGGTATAAGTTTACTCCTTTGTTCGGGCTCCGGGCTGAGGCTAGCGGTTGGCAAGCCAAAGGAGGTTGGGTAACCCCGACTACTACTTATACATATAAGTATTTGCAAGGCAGTGTAGATGCTATGCTTGATCTGGGTAATTTGTGTTGTGGTTTTAATCCTAAACGTTTTTTTAATGCTTATCTCTTTTTGGGAGTAGGCTTGAATGGCGTATTTAGTAACGATGAAGCTGTAGCCTTAAATGCGAACGGATATAAATTACATCATCTTTGGACAGGTAAGAAAGCATATGTTGGAGGACGTGGTGGTTTGGGAGCAAATCTTCATTTAAATGATCATGTAGGGATTAATCTGGAGCTGAATACCAATATGTTATCAGACAAGTTCAACTCAAAGAAGGGCCGTAATGCTGACTGGCAGTTCAATGCCTTGGCAGGTTTTACTTTTACTTTTGGTAAAAGTTATAAAAAGACAGTGCCTGTCTACTATGACGTGGAGCAAGTAACTCCAACAACAGTGATAGAAAAATCTGAGTTTACTCCTGTAGTAGATCAGTCGAAAAAAGAAATAACTGTCAGAGATACTTTGAAACAGAATATCTTTTTCGCTCTGAATTCTGCACGTATTCAAGATGATCAGCAATCAAAGATTGCTTCTTTGGTTGAATATATGAAAAAGCATCCTACTGCAAGAATGAATGTGACAGGTTATGCGGATATAAATACAGGTAATCCGAGAATTAATAACAGGCTATCTGAAACTCGGGCTAAAAATGTTGCTGAAGCATTGAAAGTAAAGGGCATTGCAGCTGATAGGATTATCATAGATTTCAAGGGGGATACTGTACAACCTTATTCCACCCCTGAAGAAAATCGTGTAAGTATCTGCATCGCAGAATGAAATTTCCCACTCTCATGTGAAATTCTATTTTCCCCATTAACCTCAATATGAGGAGTTTTCACATGAGAAATATATGGAAGTCTATGCTTGTGAAAGTCGGGACTTCTATAATCCCTTTTTCACTAGAATGTGAAAAGAGTCAAAAGGGCGATCTGAATACAAAGATTGTGCTTGTGAAAGTGCTCTTTTAGTATTTGTCCCCTATAGAGGATGCCACCCTTTTTCCCACTGGCATCCTCTTTTGTTTTCTTATATACACTATTATCATTTGCCTCTGTACGGTTTAATCTGCCGGAAATCCCCGTCATACAATCCTACCAGTAAACTCTGTCCTTTATTATCTACTCTCAATCCACCATAAGCGGCACGATTATAGACAGAATCCTGTCCTTCTTCAAAAAAGAAGGATTCGGCACCGAGGAATAATCTGCCATTTATCGTTTTATATTTCAGGACGATCTCATTTTCATTTACTGGTTCAAGGGATTCCTGAAGACGTATTAATTCTCCGACGTGATTCTTGTCCAGCTTGAGCACGGCATAACCGCGTTTAGCTTCCTGCCTGTTTATCAATTCGGAATTTGCTTCTTTATAGTTAAGCCTCATATAATCTCCTTGCATCAGAGAACGGGGATCGACAGGAGCCAGTTGCAATAATACGAGTTGTCCCTCTTTCAGCGTCTGTTCTTTCTGATAAACAGACCAGTTAAAGTATCCCAAAAGAAGGAGTAAATTAGCGATAATCAGTATTCGGCTATATTTTTTCATGTCTTGTCTTTTTTTGAGTGAAAATATACCAGGCTATGAGCAATGCGATTCCCGTGAAGAACAGGGTGATCGATTTCGTCAGCAAGGTGATATCCAGATCATAGTAATATTTGGATAGGGAATAGATGAAGAGGAGGAGCGCAACTGCGGACTCAGCTTTATAACCGTACTGAAAACATATCAGTATCAGCAGGATACTGCCCGATAGATAAGGGGCATGCAGACTGGGAAGGCAGATCAGGATACAAAGAAGATAAATGCACACCTGATGTACCGGACTCTTAACCTGCATCACCTGCATGATTTTATAAACCATCAGAAGGATACCCACTAACATGAAAACAGATATGATCCAGTCATTTGTGCTTTTTGTCAAGTAATTGACAGACAACCCGGCCAATGAAAGGACACACGATACGAACAGACCGGAATGAATAGGTTTGTATTTAGACAAATCCCCGTTCGTATAGCTGAGTATTTTTGTCTCAGATAGATTGACGAATAAGAAAATAGCTATAATAGGCACGGCAGCCACATTCAGCGGATTCAGTGAAGAGAATAAATTCGTTATCTCTCCGAACAGTGCCATATAGAATGAGATTACCGAAAGGAAAGTCAGGATGAACCCTTTGGATAACAGCATCGTTACTACACTGATCCCTATCAGTACAATAAAGAGGACATCTATGTTTCTATTCATTCCATAACCGGCTAATATACATCCGGCTATGTAGCACGTAATATTCATCGCATCCAGAAAAGGTTTGGTCAGGAGGCGATTGACAAATAAAGTAGTAATGATCAGGATACTTCCTACAATCAGACAGGATGTTTCGGATCGGAGAATGGAGGAAAGTGCCAGAAATCCCAGAAAGAAGATAGCGGTCAGCACTCCTCCGATAATTGAAAGGACTTCGATTGTCAGGTTACTCTTCTGTGCCATACCATTGTTTTTTTAGGTGAAGGATTGCATAAATCAATAAAGTGGTACCGGTGATAACAATAATTCCTGAGAGGAGAAATATGTTGACATCCCTAAGGTTACTGTGACAGATAAACAGGGATAGTAAAATCATCAGTATGGCAAAAGGAATGGCGGAAAGATAGAATAAATTCCTTTGTCTCCATCCGAACCATAACCCTGCCGAGAACAGCAGAACGGTACTTGTGAGCGGAATGGATACGATTGCATCCTTTTCGCAGATTACTGCCATCATAAGATAAGTCACATGTACGATGGTGGCCAAAGAAAGCAGGCTGACAAACCAACGGTTCTGTCGGCTGAGGGTACCTTTGATACTCATCCATTCTGTGACGACCGTTGCCGAAGCGCAAATCCAGGTTACTGCACTGGTCAGTAAAGTGACTGCCCATTGGTTATCAGGCACTATTTGCATAGCATACAGCCATATGGTAGTACAGAGCAGTCCGATAAACATCAGCCAGATCGGAGTGAAACGGATGGCGACTGCCCAAAGGATGGTGAACAGTGTCCAGCCCAGAAACAGGTCATACGCATCAGCGCCCGTCTGATAGATTTGTCCGAATACAGCAAAAAGTGTGCCTACCAGGAATGTGGCTCCAGTGAGGATTATCTGTTTGATAAGTATATTCCATCGGGTGAATACTGTCAGCAGGACAGATGCAACAAGTAATGTTTGTACGATTCCCAGTTTGGCGAATTTGGGAAGATCTTCCCAGTTATAGGCGAAGAAAAAGATAATTCCTGCCACCGTAAAACCAACGCCTGCGGCTAACAGAAAAATAGAAAGAAATTGTTTCCATTGTCTTTTATCGGCATACATCGGTTGTCTGAATAGGAGTGAAGAGTCCGGTTTTTCCATGTGCTTCTCTTTTTTGATGATTACAAACATAAGAAAATAAAATGATTATCCTTCAGTTGGATATATAAAAAAGGTAGAACCTGACTCATTGTTGGTCTGTAATGAGATCAGGTTATACCTTTCTGAAGATAATCATCTTGTCTGTGTGCAAGGATAAATATCGTTGAAGAAGGAACTGTCAGAAGACTTCCCGTATATGTTTATAATTCGAATTAATAGTATCGATCACTTCCTGTGAGCGTCCGTTAATCAACAGTTTATACATGGACTGGGCGAAGCCTACCATCTGCCCCAACTCTATTTTAGGAGGCATGGCAAGAGCGTTCGGATCGGTCATGATATTTACCAGTACCGGACCATCCAGTTCGAATGCATTTAATAAAGTAGTCAGTACTTCTTCCGGATTGCTGACATTGAAGCCTGTCATTCCCATTGCTTCGGCTACTTGCGCAAAGTCCGGATTCAGCATATTTGTCTGCCAGTCCGGCAGCCCGTCTACTTCCATTTCCAGTTTTACCATTCCCAAGGAGCGGTTATTGAAGACAATGATCTTAATCGGTAACTTATATTGAACAACGGTCTCCAGATCTCCTAAAGTCATCGACAGACCTCCGTCACCACAGAGTGCCACTACCTGACGGTCGGGGTAGGCAAGTGCTGCCCCGATGGCCTGTGGTAAAGCATTTGCCATAGAACCATGATTGAAAGATCCCAGCATATGCCGCTTTCCCGTAGCTTGCAGATAACGTGCACCCCATACACAAGTCATTCCGGTATCTACGGTGAATATTGCATCATCCGATGCCAGTTTATCAATCTCGGACATCACATATTCCGGATGGATTTTGTTTATATCTCCTTTATCTTCCGTATAGGCTGCCAGGTCTTTCTTTACCCCTTCATATCTTTTCAGTTGTTTCAGCAGGAAAGTATCATCAGTCTTGGGGTTCAGCATACGCAATAATGCCTGAATAGTCATTCTTACATCTCCGCAAAGTCCGATATCCACTTTGGCACGGCGTCCGAGCCGTTCGGGTTTGATATCTATCTGTGCTATCTTGATGTCATCGGGCAGGAAAGCGGAATAAGGAAAGTCTGTGCCGAGCATAAGAAGTACTTCGGCTTCGTGCATGCTGTAATAGCCGGAAGGCATTCCCAACAGTCCGGTCATTCCGACTTCATAAGGATTTTCATATTGTACTTCCATTTTTCCTTTGAAAGTATATACCACAGGAGCATTCAGCTTCTCCGAAAGCGCGATCACTTCCTCGTGTGCTCCCCGACAGCCGATGCCGCAGAAAAGAGTAATGCGTTTATGGTTGTTCAGCAACTCTGCCAATTGTATCAAGTCTTCTTCTGCCGGACAGACTTCTGGCGGAGCCGGATAATTCTTTACCGAAGAATCGACGGAAACGGAAGATGCTTTGGCCAGGTCTCCCGGTAAGCCTACAACGGCTACTCCTTTTCGGGTGATGGCTGTCTGAATGGCTGATTGAAGCATACGCGGGAATTGTCCCGGAGTGGTTGCCACTTCATTATAGTAGCTGCAATCGTTAAAGAGTTTTATAGTATTGGTTTCCTGAAAATATTCAGTCCCGAATTCTCCGCTGGGGATGGTGGAAGCGATGGCAATGACCGGTGCTCCTGATCGTTGTGCATCATATAGCCCATTGATGAGGTGAACATGCCCCGGTCCGCTACTGCCTGCGCAGCATCCTATCCGTCCGGTCAGTTGAGCTTCGGCTGCTGCGGCATAGGCTCCGGTTTCTTCATGCCGTACATGTATCCATTGTATCTTATTGCTCTTTCTGACAGCTTCGTTTACTTCATTTAAACTATCGCCCGTCACGGCATAGATGCGCTCTACGCCCGATTCAACTAATGTTTCGATCAGTTGTTCTGCTATTTTTTTTGCCATATTTCTAATAGGTTTAGGATTGATTCTTAATGTAATAACAGATGTATGCCAAGAAAAGTTCTGTTTTAACATATGCTAATATGCTTGTTGTGTCGGTACACATCGCAGGTTTTATGTTAAAAATAATTTTGTAACAACTTTTTAGTATCGGGGAGGGAACAATTGTGATATCCATTTGTTATCTTTATAGGCGAAATCTTAACCTAATGTTTATAACCTCTTAATAGCTGTAGAAAATGGATAGAAAGCAAATCGGTGTGTATGCTGGTAAAGTCTGGCAACTGCTGAGCAACAATGAGAAATGGGGCTATGGTACCTTAAAGAGAAAGTCCGGGTTGAAGGATAAAGAATTGGGTGCCGCTCTGGGCTGGTTATCGAGAGAGAATAAGATAGAGTTCGATCAGTGTGATGAAGAACTTTATGTATATCTCTGTGTAAATGTTTATATTGGATGAAAGAATGTCTGATGTTTTAATGAGTACAAATTAAATCCCCGAAGTTACATCTTTGTAGATGAGGCTTCGGGGATTTTGGTTTTTTATTCTTTCTCTTTCTTCTGTATTTTCATCTCGATGAGGAAAGCTGCCAGCAGCCCTGCGCCACCGAAAAGAAGTACACATGCGCCATACACGACACTTGCCTGACGTTCCACGTCCCAGTTTCTGGAAGCAGTGTATCCCGGAAATGAGTTGATGCAGATAAAGAAGGCGACCAGTAGACCTAATCCTATTCCAAGCATCAGCAGACCGCTTTTTAAAGAACCGAAGGTAAACCGGGAGCGGGAGTAATTAAGGTTGAGGGATAAGTTACTGTTGATTTCTCCTGTGTTGACTCTGTCAGCCAGCTTTTCAATCATGGCTATCCGCTCTTTCCTGCATACAAAAAGTTCAAATAATTTGTAGATTCCTAATGTAATAGTACCTACGACCAAGGGAATGGTGATAAAATCCATCATAATTATACTGTTTTTAAGTGAATATTTTCGTTCTTTGTATCGTTTGACGCAGTGGACGGAAAAAGGTTACACTGAAAAGCGGATAATTTATAATCCTGTATTTTTCCTTTCCCGGACTGTAACCTTTTGTAACGGGCAGCGTCTAAAGAGTCAAGATGGAACAGAAAGACGAATCATACTATATCAAACGCATACTGGATGGAGAGACGGAATACTTTTCCGTATTTCTTGACCGCTACAGTCGTCCGTTGTATACGTTGGTGGTGCAGATCGTTGGTTGTCCCGAAGATGCGGAGGAGTTGCTTCAGGATATTTTTCTGAAAGCTTTCCGCAACTTGAATCGTTATAAAGGCGAGTGCCGTTTTTCTACATGGATTTATCGCATCGCTTACAATGCCGCTATCTCGGCTACCCGGAAAAAGAAACAGGAGTTTCTTTATATAGAAGAGAATACGATTAATAATGTACCCGATGAGATGGCGGACAATGTGCTTGCTCCGGCAGAAACCGAAGAACAGCTGGATCGTTTGAGTCAGGCGATAGATCAGTTGAGCGGAGAAGAGAAAGCATTGATTACTTTGTTTTATTATGAAGAAAAGTCAATGGAAGAGATCGGTGAGGTGCTGAAACTTTCGCTCAGTAATGTGAAAGTACGGCTTCATCGTACCCGGAAAAAGATTTGTGTATTGATGAATAATAAATAGAAGAGAGGATATGGAAGAGGAAAGAAAGATAAACGAGAATACGGGCAATATGCTGAAACAAGCATTGGAACGGAGGCAAACGGAACGACTGTCTTCCAATTTTTCGTATCGGATGATGGAGCGTGTTCATCAGGAGGCTGAGAAGCAGACGAAGCGGAAAACGAGAATCGGTTGGGCAGCTTTGCTGATATCGGCTTTGGCGTTGGTAGGGCTGGGTGTCTATGTGCTGACTTTCTATCTGGAATTTAACTTTGCCGATGTGATGCCGCAAATGAATGTCCGGCAGGATTCTTTTTTGTTTGCATTTTATGTCTATATCGCACTTCTTGCATTGGTCTTGCTCGGATTAGATTATTGGCTGCGCAAGAAGTATATCTGGAAATAATTCTGTTACTTTGCATGACAATTAAAACAATGCGAAGAAACAAGAAGAAACAATGAGAAGTTTTGCCTCTGATAATAATTCCGGTGTGCATCCGTTGGTGATGGAAGCATTGAGCCGGGCCAACGCAGATCATGCGTTGGGTTATGGTGATGATCAATGGACGGAAGAAGCCGTAGCCAAGATAAAAGAAACCTTTACACCGGACTGTGTCCCTTTGTTTGTATTCAATGGTACGGGCAGCAATGTGGTGGCTTTGCAAGTAATGACGCGTCCGTATCATTCAATCTTCTGTGCGGAAACTGCCCATATTTATGTAGACGAGTGCGGCTCTCCCGTGAAAATGACAGGTTGTCAGATTCGGCCGATTGCCACAACCGACGGTAAGTTGACTCCCGAACTGATGCAGCCTTATCTGCACGGTTTCGGCGACCAGCATCATTCGCAACCCCGTGCGCTTTACATCTCCCAATGCACCGAACTCGGAACGATTTATACACCCGAAGAACTGAAACGTCTGACTGACTTTGCCCATCTGAACGGTATGTATGTACACATGGACGGAGCAAGGATTGCCAATGCCTGTGCCGCCCTTCATCTTTCGCTCAAAGAACTGACTGTAGACTGTGGGATTGACATCCTTAGTTTCGGCGGAACAAAAAATGGACTGATGATGGGGGAATGTGTGATTATATTTAATAAGGACCTGCAACGGGAAGCCCGTTTTGTCCGGAAGCAATCTGCCCAGTTGGCTTCCAAGATGCGTTACCTTTCCTGTCAGTTTACTGCCTACCTGACGGATGACCTGTGGCTGAAGAATGCCGCTCATGCCAATGCGATGGCGGCTAAGCTCTATCAGGCACTTAAGGAACTGCCTGAAGTCACCTTTACCCAGAAGCCGGAGAGCAACCAGTTATTTCTGACTATGCCCCGTCCGACTATCGACCGGATGCTGGAATCTTATTTTTTCTATTTCTGGAATGAGGCGAATCATGAAATCCGCCTGGTGACTTCTTTTGACACAACGGAAGAGGATGTAAATCAATTTATTCGACTTTTGAGACGTTAAAAGGGAAGAATGGAACAACAAAAGCGTCTATAATACTGTTGTAATAGGAAGTTTGGGGCTAACTTTGTCCCCGTAATATTGCTTCTTGTTATGATGGATGCTAGACGAAACGGACTTGTATTATTGGCGCTATTGTTGTTGACACAAACCACTATAAGTGCGCAGACTGATTCTATGGGCAAAGATGTGCCGATAGATTCTGTCTCTGTGGCAACCTCAGACTCGCTTCAGACAAAGCGCAGTTTCTTCAAGAAGTTTCTTGATTATTTTAATGACGCCAATAAGGAAAAGAAAAATAAAAAGTTCGATTTCAGTGTGATTGGCGGTCCTCATTATTCCAGTGATACCAAGTTTGGTCTTGGATTGGTGGCGGCGGGGTTGTATCGTACAGACCGCAATGATTCGATCCTTCCCCCTTCGAATGTTTCTCTTTATGGAGATGTCTCTACTGTTGGTTTTTATCTGTTGGGAGTAAGAGGCAATCACCTGTTCCCGCAAGAGAAATACCGGTTGAATTATAATCTTTATTTTTATTCTTTCCCCAGTCTTTATTGGGGAAGGGGATATGATAATGGGGCGAACTCTGATAATGAAAGCGACTACAAACGCTTTCAGGCGCAAGTGAAAGTCGACTTCATGTTTCGTGTAGCGAAAAGTTTCTATATCGGACCAATGGCTGTATTCGATTATATAGACGGGCGCGACTTTGAGAAACCGGAACTTTGGGAAGGAATGTCGGCACGGACTACAAATACGAGTCTCGGCCTTTCCCTTCTTTATGACTCCCGTGATTTTCTGACCAATGCCTATCAGGGATATTATTTGCGGATAGACCAACGGTTTAGTCCGGCTTTTCTCGGTAATAAATATGCGTTTAGCAGTACGGAACTGACAACCAGCTATTACCATCCGGTATGGAAAGGCGGAGTCCTTGCAGGGCAGTTTCACACTTTACTGAACTATGGCAATCCTCCGTGGGGATTGATGGCAACCCTCGGAAGTTCTTACTCAATGCGTGGTTATTATGAAGGGCGTTATCGTGATAAGTGTGCGATGGATGCACAGATAGAACTCCGTCAGCATATATGGAAACGAAACGGAGTGGCTGTATGGGCAGGAGCGGGAACTGTATTTCCACGCTTCTCCGACTTTACGCCGAAGCATATCCTTCCCAATTATGGTTTCGGCTATCGCTGGGAATTTAAGAAGAGAGTAAATGTACGTTTGGATTTAGGGTTTGGCAAGCACCAGACCGGATTTATATTTAATATCAATGAAGCTTTTTAAGAACATAAAGAAATGGTTTGAAAATCAGGAACACTTGTTCTACTTGTTTCTGATCATCCTGATAATGCCCAACATCGTTCTGTGTTTCACAGAACCCTTGCCGTTGATGGCGAAGGTAAGTAATGTCTTGTTGCCTTTAGCCTGTTACTATCTGCTGATGACTTTGTCCCGCAACTGTGGCAAGATGCTATGGATTTTGTTCATCTTCCTGTTTTTCGGCGCCTTTCAGATTGTGCTGCTTTATCTGTTCGGACAGTCCATCATCGCTGTAGATATGTTTCTGAATCTGGTAACCACCAATTCGAGTGAAGCGATGGAGCTGCTGGACAACTTATTGCCGGCCATAGCTACCGTAGTCATACTTTACATTCCTGCTCTGATATTGGGTATGATTTCAATTATCCGCAAGCGCCGGCTTTCTGTGACATTTATTCGCAGAGAACGGAAGAGAGCCTTCATCCTGCTTGGAATCTCTCTTCTCGCCCTGGGCGGAGCTTACTGGGAAGACTCCCGCTATGAACTGAAATCCGATCTTTATCCTCTCAATGTATGCTATAATGTGGGACTTGCTTTTCAACGCACGGCATTGACGCAAAATTACCATCATACTTCGAAAGATTTTACTTTCCATGCCCAAGCCACTCATCCGGCGGACAAGCGTGAAGTGTATGTAATGGTAGTAGGAGAGACTTCCCGTGCATTGAACTGGCAACTCTACGGATATGAACGGGAGACGAATCCGCTTCTGTCCCGTCAACCGGGAATTGTTGCTTTCTCCAAAGTCCTGACAGAGTCGAATACCACCCATAAAAGCGTGCCCATGCTGATGTCGGATATTACAGCCTGTAACTTCGACTCCATCTACTATCAAAAAGGAATCATCACGGCCTTTAAGGAGGCAGGTTATCAGACAGCCTTTTTCTCCAACCAGCGCTATAATCATTCCTTTATTGATTTCTTCGGAAAGGAAGCCGATACATTCGATTTTATAAAAGAAGATTCGCTGGATTCCGCCTACAATCCTTCTGATGATGAACTGCTGGCATTAGTAGCGAAAGAATTATCCAAGGGAAATCAGAAACAGTTTATCGTACTTCATACATACGGCTCACATTTCAATTATCGTGAACGTTATCCGTCGGAAGACGCTTTCTTTCTGCCCGATTATCCGGTAGAAGCGGAAGTGAAGTACCGTGATAACCTGGTGAATGCTTACGATAACACCATCCGCTATACAGATAGCTTTCTGTCACGTCTGATTCAGATGCTCGAAGAACAGCACGTGGATGCTGCAATGCTCTACACCTCTGATCATGGAGAGGATATTTTTGACGATTCCCGTCATCTGTTCCTTCATGCTTCTCCAGTTCCTTCTTACTATCAGCTTCATGTTCCGTTTCTGATATGGATGTCCGACACCTATCGGGAAGCTTATCCCGAACATTGGCAAACCGTGACCAAGAATAAGGATAAGGACCTATCTTCCAGCCGTTCATTCTTTCCTACCATGCTGGAACTGGGAGGAGTGCAAACTTCTTACCGCAACGATTCCTCATCTGTAGTCAGCCCTCTTTACACCATGAAGCCGAGAGTATATCTGAATGACCATAACGAACCCCGCCCCTTGGATGATCTGGGAATGAAACAGCCTGACTTCCAGAAATGTCAAGTATTAGGTATTAGGTATTAAGTAATAAGTATTAAGTATTAATCGTAGCTTCGTAAAGCTTTGCCTGTACGGCTACGGTGTAATACCTAATACTTATTACCTATTACTTATTCATTAATCCTTGTTAATTCTTATATCCAAAAGCATGATTGGCGTGTTATTTGCGATATAAAAGTATGAACGATTAAATTCATAAAACATGGCTTATATAGATTATTATAAGATTCTTGGAGTTGACAAAAGTGCTTCTCAGGATGATATAAAGAAGGCTTTTCGTAAGTTGGCCCGGAAGTATCATCCTGACCTGAACCCTAATGACCCAAGTGCGAAGGACAAGTTTCAGGAAATCAATGAAGCCAATGAAGTACTGAGTGACCCTGAGAAGCGTAAGAAGTATGACGAGTATGGGGAGCATTGGAAGCATGCCGATGAGTTTGAAGCTCAGAAAAAAGCGCGGCAGCAAGCCGGTGGCTTTGGAGGTGCCGGAGGTTTTGGCGGATTCGGTGGTGGCGGTCAGGGATTCTCTGATGGTGACGGAACGTATTGGTATTCGTCCGACGGTGGCGGTGGATTCTCCGGAGGTAATGCCGGTGGTTTCTCCGATTTCTTCGAATCGATGTTCGGACATCAGGGCAGGGGACAAAGTTCTGCCGGATTCCGTGGACAGGACTTTAATGCGGAGCTTCATCTTTCACTTCGTGATGCTGCTCAGACGCATAAACAGATATTGACTGTCAATGGTAAACAAGTACGTATTACCATTCCCGCAGGTGTGGCCGACGGGCAGGTGATTAAACTGAAAGGTTACGGAGCTGAAGGTGTGAACGGAGGTCCGGCCGGGGACTTGTATATCACTTTCGTCATTGCCGAAGACCCTGTATTCAAGCGTTTGGGCGATGACTTGTACGTAGACGTGGAAGTAGACCTTTATACTGCTGTATTGGGTGGTGATAAAGTCGTTGATACGCTGGACGGTAAAGTGAAACTGAAGATCAAACCGGAGACTCAGAATGGAACGAAAGTGCGTCTGAAAGGCAAGGGATTCCCGGTCTATAAGAAAGAAGGACAATTCGGTGACTTGATTGTTACCTATTCCGTCAAGATTCCGACGAATCTGACAGAAGCGCAGAAGGAGTTGTTCCGTCAATTACAGAGTATGAACTAAAATGAATGAGCACTATGCAGACCGAATTAATTATTGTCAGTGAATACTGTCAAAAGTGTCATATTGAACCTTCATTCATTGAGATGTTGGAAGAAGGTGGTTTGATTAATGTACGTACCGAAGCCGGCAAGCATTATCTGCTTGTTTCTGAACTTCCGAACGTGGAACGTTATAGTCGGATGTACTATGACTTATCCATCAATATGGAAGGCATTGACGCCATTCATCATATGCTGGAAAGAATGGACGATATGAGACGTGAAATTACTTCCCTCCGCAAGCAACTTCTGTTGTTTCGGGAAAGGGAAATAGAGGAAGCGGACTGGTAAAAAAACGAAGCCTCTGTTTGATGCAAACGAAGGCTCTATTTATAGCAAACAGAGGCTCTGTTCACGTAGATCAGAGCCTCTGTTTTATTCGGACCGTTACAGTACAAAGAAAACTATCTGATGTACGTGCAGATTTCTTCCAGATAGCGTGCATCCGTTTCATCAAAGCTGTCCGTTGTATCACTGTCTATATCCAGCACTCCGATGACGTTTCCTTCTTTTATAATAGGTACTACTATCTCTGACCTGGAATCGGAACTGCAGGCTATGTGACCGGGAAACAGCTCTACATCAGGAACAATCAGCGTCTGCGCTTCCTTCCATGCCGTGCCGCAAACTCCTCTGCCGAAACGAATGCGTGTACAGGCGATGGGACCTTGAAACGGTGCTAATACGAGTTCGTTGCCTTCCACCATATAAAAGCCGACCCAGAAAAAGTGGAAAGTCTGCTTCAGTGCGGCGGCAATATTTGCCAGATTGGCGATACGATTTGTTTCCGAGCTTACCAATGCTTGTAGCTGTGGAAGCAGTTCACGATATTTCTCTTCTTTATTACCTGTGTGAATCAGTAAATTTTCTGCCATCTCTTTTCTATTTGATTTGGTTTAGAATACTCGGGTCTTTTATTTTATCATCCTCTGCGAAGAAAATGATTTTCGTCAGTATCTCCGCTGTTTTCGGGTCTTCATCCACAAAAGGCAGGAACAGTCGTCCGCGACTTTGCGAGTGTACCGGAAGAACGGCTATTTGTGCACCGCCTGCTTTATGGATAACACCACTGCCCAAATGAATGTTGTATTTGCCCAGCTTGCCTTCGATGTATGCAAAGTTCCCTTTCACCCTGACGTTGCTGAAGTGAAACAGGGGTAGGGTAAGTTCTACCAATGCACGGCGCATCTCGATGGTGGAATGGCTGGTTTCCGGATCGACACTTCCGGCGTGAGCCACACTGACGGCGAGGTCTACATCCCTCATCACTTCGGAGAAGACAACAGGTGGAATCTCCGAAATCTTCATCGGTTTATAATCCTTGCGGTTATGGAAGCAGACAAATTCCAGCGTGGGAGCTTCGATGTCGGCAGGAGAGAACCAGTCCGCCATCGCATAAATCGTGGCAATAATATTCTCTTTATAGTATATCTTCTGAAGTCCGTCCTCGTAATCGGCTACCCAGCGGCGTCCTTTCAGTACGGCAACCGTTTTCTGCGGTTGAATCTGATTGCCGGCGTAACGGCGGGATTGCGTAGCGTCTTTCTCTTCCGGTGTCGGGATGTACAATTCGCGGAATACCTGCTTGAAAGGCTGGCGGATAGCTTTGTCAAACAAGAACTTCTGATAAGCATGCCAGTTGCCACTCGCATACAGGTCTGTGGGATGGGCGATGCGTAGTTCCTCTTTCGGAGTGAGCGGAAGACAGATGCCGTCAGCCGTTATCAATAGGCCGTCGGTGTAGAAGCCTGTTCTGCCGTTGCTGGTGAAGACCAGGTTTCTCAGTAGCGGCCAGATAACCGGATTCTTCATCAGCTTGCGCAGTTCGTTTTCCTTAAAACGGGTACAGTCCTCCATTGCCTGTTCGAGCATGATGCGGGAACGGGCGTGCTGGTCTTTCAGTATTTTGTGTACCGCTTTCAGCTCTTCCACGTATGGGTGCTTTTTCAGTTTGGGAGGCAGGCTGTTCAGCTCTTTTCCGGCTCTTACTTGTTTGATCTCCGGTTTGCCTTCGTTGTTGACTTGCACATAGACTTCCACGCCTTCTATTTCTTTGGGGGTCAGGTAAGGAGTGATCTCCTTGATCAGTTCCGTTTCCATGCTCCATGTCAGACGGGTGACGTCTCCGTAACCGGAGTTGCGTGCCAGGTTTTGCAGGGCGATGGCAACGGCTTTCTTTTCACTTTCCTGTCTCTGTGCACCAAATTCCTTGCTCTCTTTCAGGAACTTTTGCAGGAACTGATAGCGTTCGAGCAATTCCTTGTCGGCCTTCCGGCCCAGCGGGATAAGGCCGTAGCTCATCAGTAAGTCTTTATTTCGCTTCGCTATGATTTCTTTCTTCGCATCTGCCGCTTTGGTCTTGCCGTTGACGGCATCGGCAAATTTACGGGCGCGGGTATGCGTGTTGCTTAATGAAATATATTTGGCTGCATTGTACACTACTTCGAAACGTTCCTTGCCGATAGTCTTGTAGGCTTCCTTGAACCAGTCGATGTCAAAAGCACCTTCCTGAAGGTCTTCTATGGCAATCGGGGTATATCGGGCGATGATCGCTTTCTTCTTGTCGTCGAAACATTCGCTGGTATGGGCATGGAAGTAGTAAGCGGCGCTTTCCAGTCCTTTCCATCCGGTCGCTTCTTCGGTGAGTTCCAGCCATTGCGGGGCGAACATGGCAGCTTCCACCAGTCGTATATGGCTGATGTCGGCCTGACTGGCGAGGCTTTTGAGTGTATCGCTGTCGTCGTCCGGAGACGGGTAGCAGGCATGGAGCAGGCTGCTCAATACTCCCCGTTTGGTGTTGCGCCAGTTGTAACTGTCACGTATGAAGGTGTCTTTGCCGAACGCTTGCAGGATACGGATCAGTGTTTCCGCTCCGTAGACGCGGTGAAGCTCTTCTGCCAGACGGGTGACCTGAGTCTCGGAATCTCCCCGCTGCAATTCTATTTCCAGAATTCGGTTCACTACTTTCTGAGTCAGTGAATGGAAGAGGGAGTGGTTGCGCTCGTCCAGTGCCGAAGTGATATCTTTGATGCGTGTGGGCGAGTTGACACGTCCCATCAGTTCCCGGTATATTTCTTCGGTAGGAATCAGTCCCAGCATCCATGCGTGGGCAAAGTCCATGCTTTGCAGGTAGACATCCGTTTCTTCCAGTTCGGGCGTATGCTCCATATAGTTGGTGAGCTTGTAGAGCTGGTACCGGACGGTGAAATAACGGGTGAAGAGAGCGTCATTGATGGGATGCTGAGGCGCGTCGAGCCAGAACCGTACAAACTTGTTGTTGTGTATCGGGTAAACGATCTCCCTTGCTCCATATTCCTGCTTGTCTCTGAGCCATGTATGCTTATTGGTGTATTGACGGAAGATATTCTTTGTATTGAGCAGAGGAAGCAACTGCAAAAGCATATTGACGGAGAACTGCTGATAAGTTGCTTCGTTTCTGTATTCATGTGCCAGTCCGTCGATAATATCTTCTATCTGCCTGTAATAGGTCAGCTTGCGGAGCGACTTTTGCAGCCCGCGGTAAGTGAAGCCTGCATACATCTTATTGATAAGCGGTTCGAATGTGTTGAGCGATTGGATAGCGGCTTCCTTGTCTTCCTGTTCTTCTTCGTCAAATTCATCGTCTTCGTCCTCTTCTATTTCGTTGGGTGCTCCGGTAGAGGCCAGCATGAACTTCATCATCAGCAATTTGTCGTAACTGCCGATTTCCTGTTGATAGAAATTCAGCCAGAGTTCCGGAAGTCCGAGTTCGCTCAGTCCGTCGTAGTGCTTGTACCAGTTCAGTAAGACACTGTTGCCCACCAGGCGTACTTCACCATATTTATCCGTGAATTCGTCTTCTTTATGCTTTTCGATGTATTTGTTCAGCTTGTCGAAGATCGCTTTGGCTTTTCCTAAACGAATAAACTCAAATGCTTTCTTCACATTGAATCCGGCATCGGGAGTAATCGGAGGCAGGCTGACTTCAAGCGCCGGATCGTATAGCCCGAAGCCATTCTCTCGGGTATAGTTACTTGTCGGGCTTTGTTCCGTACCGTCTCCGATCAGCGATTCGATCAGAATCTTTTCTTTGGCGTTCGGCTTCTGAATCTCTCTGACGGTGGACAGGAGTTTCTGATAACTGTCTTTCAGGAAATCAACGTTGCGGATGCTCTTCATCATATCCAGTCCGGCAAGGCGGCGCTCGGCATTCTTGTCGCTCAGCAATCGGCGGATACTGGCTGCCAGCTGTGCTTCCGGCTGTTTCATCAGCAGATTGATGGCATTGATACGCATCTCGCTATATTTGAAACGGAGCAGTTCTTCTATATGTTGATACTGTTCGGGGGACAGGGACATTTCGGACAATACTTTGTACGCTTCATCCCGTATGTCTGCCGAACGGTCTCCGAGTGATTGCAGCACATATTCCTGCTCCACCTTGCTTTCGGTACGGGCCAGGACGATTCCGATATAGCTGGCACGGTTGTAAGATTCGAGCGCGGGAAGATACGTGCAAAGTTCCTCTCTCAGCCGGATATCGTTGGTCATCCATGCGATGTACGCCATTTTGAGGACTACATCCGAACGGGTGAGCACTACACAATCCCACGGGAACACATAAGGCGAATAAATCTCCTTGGCGGAAATAGACTGATAGACTTGTTTCAGATATCCATAGTGACGGACCGCCTCTTCCGGTGATTCAAAATAATCGCTGAGTGTGGGAGCTTCCTTGTTATCGCTGTATCGGCTCAGATAAAGACCGTCCATATAAAGAGGAAGGATAGCCGCCACCACTTTCGGGTCGTCGTGCCATACCTCGAATGCGTCTTTGCTGATCAGATGATTCATCTGAGAGGATTGCGTGCAGCGCAGGAAGTACAGTAATGTCTGTATCTGATGCTTGGCTCCCTTTCGGATGATGTCCGGTACGATGGCTCTGATCTCGTCCGTATCATAGAATCCGATGCTCCATAAAGCCAGATAAAGTACGACTGTATCCTTGCTTTGCAGGGCATTGCGGGCTGTTTCCGGATGATTCAGGAAATTCCAGATCAGTTCGACATACTTGTTGGTAATCCGTTCGCTGCTGTCCTGTTCGCCGATTCCGGTGCATACGGCGATGCTTCGCTTGACGGAGGCAAAACGTTGCAGTCCGTTGTTATAGATGATGGAGAATAGGTAGAGGTAACTTTCGGGACATCCTTCGTCCATCGTTTCCACAATGGCTTGGCGCAGTCCTTCCTGTAGCTTGGCTGCTAATAGCAGTTTGCCTTCCAGCTCCAGAAGCGGGCGGTATCCGCTGATGGCGATGGCGTGGAGATACCAGCGTTGCAGGCGGTGGACGTTGTTTTCGCTGGTCAGTACCTGATTCAGGTATTCGATTACTTTTTCGTTACCTTGTGCTATTTGTGCGGCCAGCCAGTAGGAAGAGTTCATATAGCCGCTGAATTCTTCTGTATCTTCGGGTGTATTTCCTCCTTTTAAGATCGCTTCCACTGAAAATCCGGTAGCGCGTAACTTCAGAAACTGTAGCCATGCGTCTCTGGCGTGGTCCAGATGATTGGACGGATTGGCGGAACGCTGGGCGCGCCGGTCGTATCCGATGGTATGCGGACAGCGTGCTTCGAGTTGCAGATAAGTATGGAACAGTCCGGCGAATTCGTCGCCCAACATATAGCGGAACAGCGTGTTAAGTCTGCCATCCATCAGATTGGCAATGCTTTCGATGTTTTCTTCCCGGATGATCTCCTCCAGACGAGGTTCCAGTATCTCACTGAATATACCATACCGTCCTCCCATGTCCAAATCCTCCATGAACAGGTCGAACAGGGTAAGCGTTTCCGGCTCCAGGCTTGATTTTTCCTTTAGTAAACTCTCCAAATAGGGGTTTAGCAGCTTGTTCAATTTGTCGTTGTAAGTAATTCTCATGACTTTAAGCTTTTAGAGTTTATATTGCAGTTACCAAAGTCTTCCTGACAGCATTGTCAGCCGGATAAAGGTAAGTGTAGATTCTTCTTTCAGTTGGACGGAGGAGGATAATTCTCCAAGTTCCGCATCGTCCAGAAAGATGCGGAAGATTCCGTCTTCATATGATTGTAAAGCGTTGATGATAGCTTCGGTTTCCGCAGCCGGTCTGCCGTTATAGTTTGCTTCGAAGCCTACTTTGCCGGCGGCAGCCTTGTCTTCCATCTCTTCACTGGTGAGGTATTTCAGCATTTCACTTTGTTGCAGCCGTTCGTTGTACTCCTTTACTTGCCAGCAGACGACCGCTTCAATCAGTTCCTGCACACTGGCAGGAGGAGTAGGGAAATCGACCGGCATCTTTTCGATGCTGCATTTCCTTTTTCCTACTTGCTTGACTTGGATATATGCTTTCATACTTACTTTTATTTTTCGATTTGAATACTGGACGTGATTGCGTCCAGATCAGCCTGAGCCTTTTCGTCCGCAACCAGCATGACGATGGCAAAGACTCTTCTCTTATTCTCCTGAAAGTACAATAATACGGTTTGTTGCATTTCTTCTCCTTCTTCGTCGGGGTGCCCGATCCGCAAAGGATTGGTCGTCTTCGTCATAGGCAGACCGTTGATGTTGACTTTGCTCTGCTTGTAATCCTCCGAGGGCTTTCCTTGCTCATTTCGGGGGAGGGTGAGGAGCAGCTTCTTCATACGCTCGAACTCATCCTGCGTATCATAGCTGTTACTGGTCACTGTCAGCTGACTGCCGCCATTGACGAGTTTCAGCAGGGGAGGCTCCGAATCGGGAGTCGGCGCTTTCGTGCCGGTTATCTTGTACCAGTTGGTAGGATACTGGCAACTGAATTTTGATACAGCGTCATAGCATGAAAGCCACGTATCCTCATCCGACATGGGAGTATACGGGAACTGTTCGGAAGTGGAAGATTTCCGGGGGCTGCCGGTCACCCGGCGACTGGCGCTTTTTTTCTGTTCCTCTTCCTGTTCCTTATAATAGGCTTCTACAAGTCCGCTTTTCCATTCGTTACGTATTTCCTGATATGTCGAGGGAACATTGCGGCAAAGTGAAAGGAAGCTGAACAGGAAGACACTGAAGATGATCAGTTCTCCGATGATGGAAACCGTTCTTCCGGCTTCGGGCTTCTTCATCCGTTCGCCGAATACATAGATGAATCCCAAAAGGAATCCGCTGAGTAAACCGCCGATGTGTGCGGCATTGTCTACTCCGGCCCGTATGCCGTAGATGAGATTGTAGCCTACGAAGATAAGAATGCTGGTCAGCAAAGCCTTCCGCTGCGATCTCTCGATGCGGTGGAACAGCAGGAAAGCCAGAAAGATACCGTAGAGTCCGAAGATCGATCCGGAAGCTCCGGCACTGATCGTTTCCGCATGCATATAGAGGCTGAAGACAGCCGAACAGAGTCCCGTCAGCAGATAAGAGACGAACATACGACGCGTACCTATCAGATGTTCCAGCCAGATACCTATATATATAAAGGCGTACATATTCATCAGCAGATGGAAAGCGCCGATATGCACAAAGTTGCAGGTCACGGCACGCCACCAGTCACCGGTCAGGGTGAGCGGACCGAAGTCGGCGCCCCAGTTTAGCAAGGCCAGTGTGGAAGGTTCCAGAATTCCCGCTCCGGTAGCTGCCATCAGTATGAAGACAAGGATATTGATGTCTATCAGAACCGGTGTCGCGATGAATCCCTTCCGGGGGATAAAGAAATGGATGAAAGACGACTCTTTTTCGCTTTCTGCCTGAAGCCTCCGTTCTTCTTCCGTCAGCGGGCGGGTGAGGTCTTCTTCCAGCTCGTTGGCTTTTTGTGCCAGTTCTTCCGGTGTCAGAGTTGATTTGATCTCTTCCATCGTTTCCTGTAATTTTTGGATATTCTTGCGATTTTTGCCATAATCTACCAGTTGTACGGAGGCGCATTGACTGCGGACGGATATTTCACCGCTGTTTCCTTCTTCGATGGTGAAAGTCACTTCTTCTCCTTGGGAACGCATACCCATTGGAACATAAAATATGACTTCACGAAGAGCGATTCCTTCGATATTCCATTCAAGTTTCTGAGACGCTTCGAGTGCCAGTATCAGAATTTGTGTATTTGATAAATCTGCAAAATGTAGCTTATCCTCGTGTAAAGGTCTGAGTCTAAACGCCATATTTCTCTCTTTTATTAAGTCGTAGATTGATATTACTCTCTTTTTGTACAAAAGTACAGAATAATAATGAAATAGAGGGTAAATGGGAGGGGGATATTTATGCGGACAACGAGAATACTAATACTTTGAGATTTAGTAAGTTCCTTTTGGAAAGAAGAGGACAAAAAAAGCATCCGCTTCGTTGGAAGGGATGCTTTTATCGTTAGTCACCCTTTTAGGGTTACTTTTTGTAGAAAGCAAGGTCTTCTTTATCCATATTTTTGATAAAGTTGGTATGCTTCGTAACTTCCGCTTCAGCAAAGTTCAGATATACATGTGCAGATTTGGAGAACAGGTCGGCAGCCTTGCTTGCGTCCTGAATCAGCAGGTGGCACATGATGATATCGGCAGCCATTTCCATCAGTCTGCGGGCTGTGAAGTCGAGCAGTTCCTGATCCTGTGCTTCTTTAACGGCGTTGGTGCTGGCTTCGAACAGGTCTGCCATCTTCTTCAGACGTGACATCAGCGGTTCCATTTCCGGTGAACAAGGTACTGTTTCGAATTCGCGGATCGTAGCAAGGTAAGAACCGTTGGTTACATAGCGGATAGCGGCTACAGTCTGCAACTGGGTGGTACCTTCGTAGATGCTGGTGATACGTGCGTCGCGGTAGATGCGCTGGCAGGCATATTCCATCATGAAGCCCGAGCCTCCGTGAATCTGTATACAGTCGTAAGCGTTCTGATTCGCATATTCGGAGTTCATACCTTTGGCAAGCGGAGTGAAACTGTCGGCTAACTTTGCGTATTTCTTCTGTTCCAGACGTTCTTCCGGAGTCAGCTTGCGTTCGCGTGAGATGTCGTCCAGTGCTTTGTAGATGTCTACGTAGCGGGCTGTCTGATAAAGCAGCGCACGGCCGGCATCCAGCTTACCTTTCATAATGGCGAGCATGTCATACACGGCAGGGAAGTCGATGATTGCTTTTCCGAACTGCTTGCGGTCTTTGGCATAGGCCAGTCCTTCATTGTAAGCAGCCTGGCTCAATCCTACAGATTGTGCGGCGATACCCAGACGGGCACCGTTCATCAATGCCATTACATATTTGATCAGACCGAGTTTGCGGTCACCGCAAAGTTCGGCTTTGGCATTCTTGTAAACCAATTCGCAGGTAGGAGAACCGTGGATACCCAGCTTGTGTTCGATACGGCGTACATCCACACCACCCTGACGCTTGTCATAGATGAACATGGACAGACCGCGACCGTCTCTCGTTCCTTCTTCCGAACGGGCAAGTACCAGATGGATATCTGCATCGCCGTTGGTGATGAAACGTTTCACACCGTTCAGCAGCCAACAACCGTCTTTTTCGCTGTAAGTAGCTTTCAGCATCACTGCCTGAAGGTCGGAACCTGCATCCGGTTCGGTCAGGTCCATAGACATGGTTTCACCCTGACATACACGGGGGATGAAGCGGCTGTGCTGGTCGGCATTACCGAATTCATACAGTGTTTCGATACAGTCCTGCAAAGACCAGATATTTCCGAAACCTGCATCGGCGGCAGCAACGATCTCGGCACACATGGTGTATGGAGTGATCGGGAAGTTCAGCCCGCCGAAACGACGTGGCATTGTCATTCCGTTCAGACCGGCTTTGACCATCGCGTCCAGATTTTCTTTAGTGCCGGAAGCGTATTCTACCCGTCCGTTGGCACAGTGAGGACCTTCTTCGTCAACGCCTTCAGCGTTTGCGTTGATAATTTCGCCTGTTATTTCTCCGGTGATCTCCAATACTTTATCGTAAGAGTCCAGTGCGTCCTCAAAATCCAGAGGAGCGTAGTCGAATTCATCTTTATCTCTGTAGTTGCGTTCTTTAAGTTCGCAAATACGTTTCATCATCGGATTGTTCAAGTGATACTTGAGTTCCGGTATTTCTGTGTAAAAATTAGCCATCTTTCTTTACTTGCTATTCTGTTTATAATACTTAATCATCTTCGGCACAACTTCTTCGATGGTTCCGTTGATTACATAGTCTGCAATCGTGTTGATCGGAGCATCCGGGTCGTTGTTGATAGAGATGATAATACCACTTTCCTGCATACCGGCGATATGCTGGATTTGTCCTGAGATACCACAAGCAATGTAGAGTTTCGGACGAACCGTTACACCTGTCTGACCAATCTGACGGTCGTGTTCAGCAAAACCTGCGTCAACAGCGGCACGGCTTGCACCTACTTCGGCGTGAAGTTCCTTTGCCAGGCTGAACAGCAGGTCGAAGTTTTCTTTCGAACCTACTCCGTAACCACCGGCGATGATGATCGGAGAGCCTTTCAGGTTGTTCTTTGCTTTTTCTACGTGGCGTTCGATTACTTTGACCACATAGTCTGTGTCGGCTACGTATTTCTTCACGTCGTGGCGGATCACTTCTCCCTGATAAGCCGGAGAAACGATTTCTTTTTTCATCACACCTTCACGAACGGTTGCCATCTGTGGGCGGTGTTCGGGGTTGACGATGGTTGCAACGATGTTACCGCCGAATGCCGGACGGATTTGGTACAACAGGTTCTTATAAACTTTTCCTTCTTTCTTGTCTTCGTGGTCACCGATTTCAAGAGATGTACAGTCGGCAGTCAAACCGCTGGTCAAAGCCGAAGAGACACGCGGGCCGAGGTCACGACCGATAACGGTAGCGCCCATCAGACAGATTTGCGGCTGTTCTTCTTTGAAGAGGTTTACGAGGATGGAAGTGTGAGGAAGTGAAGTATAAGGATAGAGTCCTTCGCCGTCGAAAACGTGGAGTTTGTCTACTCCATAAGGAAGGATTTGCTTTTCAATATCTTTGAGGCCGGCACCGGCAACTACTGCTTCGAGTTGGCAGTTGAGTTCGTTAGCCAACGAACGACCTTTTGTCAGAAGTTCCAGGCTGACGTCTGCGACGATGCCTTCTTCTATTTCGCAATATACAAATAAGTTATTCATGATTATCCGATGGTATGGTTAGCTAACAGTTCAACAATCAGTTCTTCCACATCACGGTCGCTGCCGCTGATGGTTTTGCTCTCTTTGGCCTGGAACACGATGTTCTGGATGGCTTTTACTTTCGTAGGCGAACCGGACAGACCGCATTGGGCGAGGTCTCCGTTAACGTCGGCTACGCTCCATTCGGGCAGGTTGAGGTAATCGCGCTTGTCATACAGGTCGGTATAGTCGAGGTTACCTTGTTGTTTTTCCGTAACGGTTTTGGCGTGTTTGTACTTCTGTACCAGCTTGGCGTTACGCGGGCGGCAGGGAGCAGCCGAGCCGTTGACTGTGATAACGATGGGCAGCGGACCTTCTACTGTTTCAACGCCGCCGTCGATGTGACGTTTCACTTTGATTTTGCCGTCACCTACTTCCAGAATCTCTTCAGCGTATGTGATTTGCGTCAATCCAAGTTTTTCTGCCACCTGCGGACCTACCTGTGCCGTATCACCGTCGATAGCCTGACGACCGCCGATTATAATGTCGCACTCACCGATTTTGCGGATAGCAGTTGCCAGAGCGTAGCTTGTAGCCAGCGTATCTGCACCGGCAAAAGCGCGGTCAGTCAGCAAATAACCATTATCGGCACCACGGAAAAGTCCTTCACGAATAATATCAGCAGCGCGTCCCGGTCCCATTGTCAGAATGGTTACGGTAGAGCCTGGGTGAGCATCTTTCAGACGAAGAGCTTGCTCAAGGGCATTCAGGTCTTCGGGGTTGAAGATGGCAGGGAGTGCCGCACGGTTAATAGTTCCGTCGGCTTTCATGGCATCTTTCCCAACGTTACGTGTGTCGGGAACTTGTTTTGCCAATACAACAATTTTCAAACTCATGCTATTAATTTTAGTATTAGTATTTCTACACATTAGCAGCCAGTAGTCAAGTAGTAATAATCTTGCTATCCAAACTATCCGGTTAACTATCAGCGTGCAAAATTACTCAAACACTTGGTTCTGACAAGAAAACCGAGTAAAAAATGCACATTATTAAGTTTTTTGAGCAAATAAGGGCAAGTTTATGAGGTTAGCCATAGTCCTATGGCGGTTTGGGGGAGAAGGGGGATGGGAATGGGGAAAAGAGACACTACCATAGGAATTGTTTTTTATAAAAACATCTGTCACCGTCACCGTTCGAAGGATAACTATCTGAGTATAAATGATTCATCTGGTGACAGCAAGTGGTGACAGCAGCGTGACAGAAGAAGTTGCCGTCACAACGTGATAGGAGGGACAACGGATAAAAAGCAGGTAAAGTAACAAGGGATGGCGGCTCTTGTTTTTATTCTATATACAGGCGATTTCAGGAATGCCTTAGTCTAGTTGGTTTCCATGCGATGAAACTATAGTTCCAAAGCCTTGAAACTAATGGTTCCAAGCCGCAGAAACTTTAGTTCCAAGCCGCAGAAACTAAAGTTTCAAGCTGCAGAAACTCTGGTTTCAAGGTGATGAAACTGTAGTTTCAAGCGGTGGAAACTACTGAAAGCTATATATGTTTGGGTTATAAGGTAAGGCCGACTACAAAGTATACTTGTTCTTCATAAGGATTGGCGATCACTTTTCCGAAGATCGGCAAAGAGAAAGTAGAGGTAATCTTTAGTTCTTTGGTGGCCGAAAGTCCGATATTGACAACGTTGAATTTATCGGAATACATGCCGTCCCAAGGGGTAAAGCCTGCTTCAAGGGCAAGGTCCACCTTCTTTATACTGAACGGATAACTGAGTTCGCAGTAACTGGACCACGCACGTTTCCCGTTTTCGCGGTAATCATTCCCCGCAAATGTGGTGTACCAGCTGATTGAAAGCGGGAACTTTTCACTAATCATATATCCGGCACCGACTTCAAAAGTATGTCCGGTGGAGTGTGAACTGTAATTGAAGTACTTGAAAGGTTCTTCTTCCGTTTGCGTGAAGTAGTTGTTGGCGTATAAGGTCAGATTCCTGTATTCGTATTCCAATGACAAATCTATTTCATTATTCTTATGGCGAAATTCGGTCGAACCCCAGACGTAGGCAGTCAGTCCTTTCCAGTTGACGCCCAATGACGGTTGTACGCTGGCGTTACCGCTGTCCATACCTCTCCAAATGTAGCTGCTGACAAAATCCGCTGTTACAAAAACATCCTGTGCCTGTGCTAAAACGGAACAAAATAAGAGTGCAATCAGTAAAATTCGTTTTTTCATTTTGATGACTTTGTTGTATTCGGGCGGCAAAGATACGAATTGTTGACGAATCTGAAAGGACCCGGAAACAGAAAAAGCATTCGGACAGGTGGTTAAACGGGAAGAGTAACCACCATTTTGCAGCCGGAAGTATAGCCGGTATCTATTCTGATTTGCCCTCCGAGCCGTTGTATGATGATGCGGCAGATGTACAGGCCAAGTCCGGTGCCCGGTTTGAAGTCATCTACTTTGGTGAAACGTTCGAACACCCATTCCTGCTTGTCGGCAGGGATGCCGATGCCCGTATCGGTGACGGAGATCACCAGTTGTCCTTTTTCTTTGTCGATGTTGCAGGTCAGCGTGATTGTTCCGCTTTCTGTAAACTTGGCGGAGTTACTTAGTAAATTGCCAATCACACGGGAGAGATAAAAGGCGTTTGTCTGTGCCGTCATTCCATCTTTATCGCCTGTGATGATACATTCGATGTTCGGCTTGGACAGAGTTTCCTTAAGTTTGGCCATTTCTTCAACACATAGTCCGTATACGTCGGTAGACTCCACAGGAAGAGGCAGTTCGGAGCTGACAAGCTGAGACAGCTCCAGCATATTGTCCATCAAAGAAGCTAACGCGGTAGAATTGCTTTGTATCAACTGCCGGAATTCTTGTCTGGTGGCCGTGTCTAAAGATTCATCGAAGATCAGTTCGGAGAATCCGGCGATTGAATTGAGCGGAGTACGTATTTCATGACAGATAGAGTTGAGGAAAGCCGTTTTCATCTTCTCGCTTTCGGTGGCTTTCATGCTTTGTTTTCTGACTTCTTCGTGCGCAGTCATTAGTGCGCAGTGCATTTTCTTCAGCCGTTTTACCATCGTTCGCTGATAGATGCTCCATCCGATTGCTGCCAGTAATAAGATAAAAGTACCGGTCAGTGCGATTTGTTTGTTTTTGTTGGCGAGTTTGCTCTTTTCCAGTTCCAGTTTGTTGACGTCGAAGCGGGTTTGCATTTCGATCATTTGTTGCTCTCTTTTTTGTGATTTATCCGACATCCGGTTCTTATTGCTTTCTTTTAAAGTCAGATATGCGTTTTTATAATCATTCAGTTTATAGTACAGACCGGCTTTCGCATTGAGTATGGGAACGAGGTTGACTGGTTGGAAATGGTCTGTTTGAGTGGCGGAATCAATGTAGGCTATCGCCTTTTTGTATTCGCCTATTGTCTGATAATATCTTGCTGTCGTCTCGTAAGTGCTTTTTACAACCTTCTTTTTATTTGCTATCTGGATATATTTCTGATAATAGTCCTTTATCTCTTCTTTCGAAATAAGATCTGCCATGAAAATAATCTGCGAATATTTAGCCATGTAGTAATGTGATTCGTCCAGAAATCTTCGGTCGAAAGTCGTATTCAGATGATTCCATTGCTTGTGTAGCTCGATCATTTTGTTCACTTCGTCTACTGCCTTCTTGTTTTCAACAGTTGTATACAAGTCTGCCAGTTCGTAGTGGCACAATATTTCGAAGTGCACCCTGTCTTGCAAAGGATAAGGGGCTAGTATCTCCAGTGCGCGCTCTACGTAAGGAATGGCTTTGGAAACTTCATTGTATGAATGTGTCAGTACCGCTGAATAATCGAGTGATACTCCGGTCAGATATTCCCATTGAATTTGTTCTTCAGGTGTCATTTGTCCGTGATTTTCCTTTTTCAGCTTGTCCAGTTCCTGTTCGATTGTTTCCAGCGAATTGTTCTTTCGCATTTCCGCCCAGATGTTGTAACAATACAAGTAATACCGGAAAAGGGTGTTGTGTTCTTCCGGCAGATATTGTCGGGCGAAGGTTATATACTTTTCTACCTTCTCTTTGTTTTTGGAAGCATATCGTTGTATCAGATTATCGAGTGCGAGCTTCATCATATATTCGTCTTTGGCTTTTGCGGCCTCGGTGAGGGCTTTGTCCCAATATTGGGAGGAAATGTTGAGGCTGTCTACGTGGATATCCGCCAGATGAATATAGATAATGGCCCGTTGCCTGGCATCCGTGTCGTTTTGCAAGAGATTCTGCAGACTGTCGACGGAAGCCGTAACGGCGGAAGCACGTGCGATAAAGGGCGCTAGCAGGATAGCTCCGATGAGAAATAAGAATTGTATTTTTCGTGTGATCAGATTCTTGGTCATATGATTAGATATTATTTGTTTTGGAATAAGGATATATGAAAGTCAGTACGGGACCTTCCGGAGTATTCGGTTCAATCGTATATGTACCTTTGAAATATTCGATTGTCAGACGGTTGATGCTATGGCGTACTTCTGCTTTTTGTGTTTGCAGGGTCGGATCGGCTAACGGACTGTTGACTACCCGAAAGACAAATAGTTCCCGTTGCGTGTCACGTTCCAGATAGAGAGACACTTTCCTTTTCTCTTCACACGGGTCTGTGTAGATCAGTGTACTGAGAATCAATTGTGTGAATCGGGCGGTGTCTACCTGAAACGGCTGGCTTTCTATTTCCGTATGAAAGTCTGCCTGTATCTTATCTCCGCATCTCATGCGTACCATACCGAGAACGTCCGAGCACAAGGAGATGATTTCGTGCTCCTGTATCTGCCATTTCGTTCTTCCGGCCTCCAGTCTGGAGAGGTCGAGCACGTCGTTCACCAGTTGTATCAGTTCGGCGGAGTTGGTCTGGATAATCTCCGAATATTCTTTCCATTGGTCGGCATCCATGCTTTCCGGATCAGTAGTCATGAGTTGAGAAAACCCTAAGACGTTATTCAACGGGATGCGTATGTTATAGCTCATGTTAACAAGGAAGCGGCTTTTTACTTCGTTCGCTTCTTCCGCAATCTGGCTCATCTTGCGGATTTCCTCTTCTTCTTTCCTCAATTTCTTGCGTACATAATAGATACGTATGGTAGACGGAATCAGGATAAGCAGTGCGATGGCTATCAGAGTCAGTCCGGCATAATGAACCATTGCTTTGTACTGTTCTTTTTCAAGAAGCAGGTTGTCCATGTTGCGCATCTGATAGATTTCATTCGTCTGCGAGATGGATAGTGCCCGATAGAATGAGTCTTTTTTCGCCAGCAAACTTTGGAATAACGGGATTGCTTCATCCGCTTGTCCCGCCTCTGTAAGAATGCTTGCATGTTCTATTTTGTAGTTCAGCCCTTCATTGTCCGATACTTCGGACAGGAGTTCGATAGCATTTTGAGAGTATGACAGGGCCTTTTCGTATTCTTTGGTAATCCGGTAATAATGGGAATACACATTATAATATAATCCCCGGCAAGGAATGTAAGTGGTAGGAGAGAAGTATTCATCCATCTTTTTCAGATGGGGGCGGGCTTCGTCCAGTGTGCCTTCATTCAGATAATAGTCGGCATAGAGAGACTCCAATAACAGGTAGCTGTATGCTTTGGGTGTCTGCTTTGCTTCTGATAGTGTGTCCAGCACTTTCTTGTATTCCTGCAGGTACTTCAGGAAGTTTTTGTTTCTAGTGGCGGAACAAGATAAGGCTATTTCTTGGAGCACGCTTTTGCGCGATTCCAGGGAGGCGGCGGGTGGCAGAAGGCGGTAGGCTTCGAATCCGGCCTCTTCGCCTTCTTTAAAGCGGGCGGTCATCATATAAGCAGTCATCAGGCATAGTTTGGCCGATGACATTCCTTGGGGATTGTTTAACTTTTGTGCCAGTTTAAACATCTCTTCGGCTTGGGTGATGCTATATTCTATTTTATGCTTTATGATATGTATGGTTATTTCTGCTCTTTTTCCTTCGAAGTATAAGCTGTAGGAGTTGTTTTTTAAAGCAACCGGAGAGAGCTTGTCCATCCAGATGACTGTATTTTCTTCGTCTTGGTGGTTGAAGTAATAAACGACATGGGCATACAGAGCAAGACACTGATAATACTTGTTGTCCTGTGTGGTAGCTTCCTCCAATAATTTTCCCAGATAGTAGACGCAGGAAGGTGACATCGGGTCCAGATAAGCGAGTGAATAAAGCATCTCCAGCCGGGAAGAATCGGCCGGCAAAGTGTTCAGTATCTGAAGCAGACTGTCTTTGGCAGCTTCGTTATTGCTGGAGAGAGCCTTGCCGGTTCCTCCTGCCAGTACGATCAGTATGAAGAATATCCATAACCGTTTCATGACTGTGCCTCCTTTCCTTCTTTTGTGGGGTTGATGGGATGGGTGAAATAAAATCTGCATCCGGTGGTGTAGGCAGGGTCTATCCATATGCTGCCGCCGATCCGTTCAATGATCAGTTGGCAGATAGAGAGGCCGAGTCCGGTTCCCTGTGCTCCTTCGTTCAGTTTTTCAAAGCGGTTGAAAATGGAACTTTGCTTTTCCAGTGGGATTCCGCAACCGGTGTCGGTGACGGAGAAGAGCGCAAATTCTTCCGATTCCTGACGGACTTCCAGCGTGATACTTCCCTGCGGGGTGAACTTCGTGGCGTTGATCAATAGGTTGATCAGTAACTGTTGCAGGCGTGAATCGTCAGTGTATAACTTTAGGGAAGCCAGCGATGTGTTGAAACGGAGCTCGGCTTGTGTCTGCTTTACTTTGTTGACGGTATCGATTACGTTATTGCAGATGGCGATAGCGTCACAATAGGTGAAGTTGAACTTCATGTTTCCGATCTCCAGATTGGAAAGGTCGATTACGTCATTTATTAGTTTTAGCAACAAGTCGGAGTTTTGCTGGATGATGTCGCCGCATTGGCGGCGTGTTTCGGCGTCGAGTGCCTGCTCGGTCAGCAGACTGGAGAAGCCGGAGAGGGCACTCAGCGGAGTCCGTATCTCATGGCTCATGTTGGAGAGGAAAAGACTTTTGGTCTGCATGGCATTCTCGGCGTTGAGTCGTGATTGCTCCATGCGGATTTTGGATTCCGCTATCTTCTTGTTTTGTTTTAATATGTGTATCACGAGGTAAATCATGATGCCCAGCACTATGACTCCTATTAAAATGCCGCCCATGAAAATACGGTTGAACTCGGCTTTATTCTCTACTTTCATCCGGTTTTCCTCATAAGATGCCCGAAGGCTGTTGATGCGGTGTGCATAGCTGGGAGCGACTACCGAATCGGTGACGATACTGATTTCTTCATACAGATGCGCCGCTTCTACTTTACTGCCCATTTCTATCAGTAAGTTCGCTTTGGCATAAGCTACTTGCAGGTAGATGATGGAGCGCGTCTTTTGCCGGATGCCGGTCAGAATCTCATTGTAATACTGTAATGCAAGATTGTAGTTCCCTGTTGCTTCGTTATATCGTCCTTGCATATAATTGTAGGTGGTGCGATAATAAGGTTGCCTGTCCGAAAGGTAGATTTGCTCTGCTTGCAGCAGGCAGTTGTTCGCATTGCGCAGATCGTTCTTCTGGATATAGTAAGAAACATCTGTAGCAAGTGTCAGAAATTGCAGCGTCTGATGGGTCTGTATGGATTTTGATTCGGAAAGTATCTTTCTGTATTTCTCTGCTTCCTCTGTCCTTTGAGTCAGAATAAGCACCTGTATAAGTTTCAGGATAGTCATTTCTTTATAATGGTTGTTCTCCGAAGGCGAGGCGGGATAACGGATGGCTTCCTTATAAGAATCGATGGCTTCTTCGGGCATATTGGAGCAGAAATAGGCATCTCCGATAGCTGCGCTCGAAAGGGCTATTCCTAAATCATATCTCATCGTTTCTGCTTTTTCGTACATTTGCCGCGCTTCGTCGATTGCTTTCCCGATGTCTCCGCGCAGGGAGTAGATGTAAACCACCAGTTGCCGGATGCTGAAAGACAGTTCCATCTTGTTTTCCTTTTCCAGTATAGGACTCAGTTGCTGTCCCCAGGCGATAACGCTGTCTATCGGCGCGATGGAATCGTACGCAATGTTGTTTTCTATCAGGCGTTTCAAATTGGACAGTCGTTCGGTATTCAGGTTTACTGAATGTGAGGGGAGAATCCAGATAAACAGACCTATAGTAAATAATATATAGATATTCCTCTTCATTAAAAGTGGTGTTTTGTTGTATGTGTTATACTAGTTGCCAAAAATAAGCAAAAATCACAAAGAAGCGGTAGGTTGGCGGTGAATATTTCTCTCTTTGTGTTAATATACGTTGCTGCTTGTTCGTTTTATTGGTTCTGTTGCCGGCCATCCGGGAGCTGAGGCTTTATTCTGTGTGGATGTATATAAAAAAATCTGTCGGGGAGACTTCCCCGACAGATTTAACCAGTAATCTAAGTGAGTTTTTCAGAATGTGATGTCCATTTTCACTACAAAAGTACGGGGAGCGGCTACTGCCATCGGGCGGTAACTGTATTCTTTATTCAACAGGTTGTTGACCATGAATTGGAAGGCGACTTCTTTGGTCGCTTTTACCCCGAAGCGCAAGTCAACGGTGGCATAGTCTGTATTATGTTTTTTCCAGTAAGTAGCCAGTGTTTCTCCTCTCGATTTTCCGAAGAGGATCGTGCGTACATAGTCCATTAAGTCTTGTTGTTGCTTTTCACGTTCGTCCATCATGAGGTAGTCCACTGCCAGTATCTTGCTCTTCCATGCAAAGTTGGCACCCAGATTGATACGCTTCCATTGAAAATCGACCGTGGCTTTAAAGCTGTGCTTCGGGCGGTATTTCAGATATTTGCCTGTATTCGACTTCTCCTTCATCTGAAGGGCGTCGGTGTATAAATCTTCTATTTCATTACGTTCCTTGTAGTCGGCATCGCGGGGCTCAGTATATACATATCCCAGATTATAGAATAGTTTCGTATTCTTGTTGAAGTCATAAACGCCGTTTGTCGAAATCTCCATACCGTAGATTTGCGCTTTCGATACGTTGTGGAACTGTGCTCCGATACCGAAACCTTTGCCGTCCGTCACCATCTGGATGGCATCGCTGATGCTGTTGATCATGCTGTAGTCTGCGTTATTGAACAGTCCGAACTGAAATTCAACCATGTCTCTGTACTCGGTATAGAATCCGGCTACGTCTACAAATCCTTGGAAGTTGCCGATCTTGTATCCTTGCTTGAATCCCAGTTCGGCATTGTAACCTTTCTCCGGTTTGATGTCGAGGTTCGGATAGATACCTACTCCTCCGATGTCCTTGCGGAGATATTTCTCGTTGATGGACGGGTTGCGGTAACCTTGTCCGGCGCTGGCACGGATAAAGCTGTAATCGGCTAACTGATAGTTCAGTCCGGCACGGAACACGGGGCGGAACGGAACTTTGGCTCCGAATATTTTCGTTTCTGCTTCACGGTGATGGTTGTTCACACGGTAGTATTCGGCTCGTACCCCTGCCGATACGCTCAGGCGGTCCCAGAAGCGCTGGTCGTACTGGAAGAAGGCGGCTACATTATCGCTTTTGTACACCTGATCCATGATGGAAGAATTGTAGCGGACGTGCTCGTAAGTCATTCCGGTAGTGATCTGTGCGCCGCCGTCCCATTTCTTGTTGAACTGGTAGTCAAGATAATAGTTATAGTTCTTGTCCGTTTTCGTCTGGACGTTGTTTCGGGTCGGATTCATTACGTTGGATAGCCAGGGGATGAGATCACTGGGGACTTGTCCGTTTTGTATGCCGTTCATCAGGTCACTTGGCAGTCCGTTGTCCATCACCCACGAGATGAGGTCACAATAATCGGCGGTGGTGGCGTTGGGGAAGATGTTGCCCAAGGAAGTGAATACCCCGTTCATGGCATCTTCCAGATTATTGTTGATCAGACCGGAACCGATGCCGACCAATGCCGGGTAGAGCGAACTGTAATCGCCGCCTGCTATATTCTGTATAGTCTGGGCGTTCGTTCCCATATTCCCAAGAATATCAGTGATGGATGCTCCCTGACTGGGCTTGACTATGTTGTCGGCACTATGGTAGAAACGTCCTTTGATCTTGTGTGACGTTCCGTTTTCCGGATTTACGTAGTTGATGAACGGGTCGATGTGGAAGTTGTTTTCTTCGCGCCCCATGTTGGTGAAAGGAGAAGGTTTGTAAACTTCTGTTGGTGATCTCCAGATGAAGAAGTCTCCGTACTGATTGGAAAGAAAGTCAACGTTTAGACCATAGTTCAATATCTTCATACCCATGTCCGGTTGATGATAAGTCAGGTTGCCGCCCATGCGGAAACGTTTGTTATATCCTTGCTGCCGGTATCCTTCATCGGTAAAGAGGTTAATGCTTCCGCTGACGTCAAAGTTGCCGATACGGCGGGAGTGGGAGAGATCGAATCCCTCATAAATAGGGTTTCGTATGCCGCTGAGAAGGTTTCCGCGCAGGATGGGTTTGACGGAATACTTGTCGTCTTTCCAGAAACTCTTGTCGCTCCATTGGTATTCGTCATTCTCGGCATCGCCATATATACCGATATAGGCGCTGAAGCGGGTTTTCGGTGTCAATCCCGGACGGGCGGTACGGATATTGATAATACCGTTGAGAGCAGACGAACCGTACAAAACGGATGAGGCTCCCTTGATTACTTCTATCTGTTCGATGTTTTCTAGAGGTACGGTGTTCCAGTTGATTTCTCCGGTTTTTGGATTTAGGGTGCTCATTCCGTCTACCAGAATCTGGCTGCGGGCACCTACTCCGTAGGTCCATCCGCTGCCGCCACGCATGGAAGGCTGTTTGTCCACAATGTCCACGCCGGGCAGCGTGCGGAGAGTAGAAGTGATATCTGTCGGTGCCTGACGGGCGATATCGCCTGCTTTCACCAAGTCCATGGATACGGTGACATTACTGAGCTTTTGCTCAAAGCGTCCGGCGCTTACCACTACCTCTTCCAGCAGCTTGGTACTTTCTTTCATGTACACGTCTTTAGTGATCACTTCACGTTTGCCGATAACAATGGGCATCAGAACGTCTTCATAACCGATATAGCTGAACACAAGGTCGACACCTCCCTCCGGAAGTTTGATTTCATACGCTCCGTTTATGTCGGACACGGTTCCCTGATTGCCGTGCAACTTGTACGTTACCGCTGCGCCAACCAAAGGTTCATTGGTATTGGCGTCATATATATGCCCTTTCAACGTTTGGGCAAAACTAGTCCCGAATCCGGCAAGGCAGATGAATAATGTCAGAATATATAGTTTCTTCATTGTTTCTGTAATTTATGTTTTTTTCTGGTGGAAAGTCTCATTCGTTTTTGTCTGTCAGGTCGAGTCCCAAGTCCAGTTGGGTGATGATAGACCAGTTATCATACAGTGGACCTATATAGGAATTGTACAACATCGGACCGAAGTTAGGAATACCTTCCATCGCTGGCTGAAGATTGGGGATGAAGGCTATGAGAGGGCTCAGTGCTTCCCTGTTCAGATAGATATGCGTATGTCCGTTCTCCTTTTCTATCTGCATGGGGATGCCTTCCTTTATCCACGAGAAGAACATCTGAAAACTTTGGTGATCCATATTGGCGATCATAGATAATAAAGAGTTATCCAATGATTCGCTCACAATTCCCAGTAGAGTCTTCAGTAAGAAAGGATTAGATTTCAGGATAGCATCTGCAATGCCTGCTATCAGATGAGCATCGACCGTCTGTCCCTGCCCTTGCATGGTCAGGCTGATAATACCCGGAAGGTTCAGTTTGACATAGAGAAGGTCATTTTTCAGATACCAGAAAGCCAGTCCCCGGGGAGACTTTGCATAATTGCGTCCCTGAGTTGCGTCAGTAATGTCATCGGCAGACAATGTATTGAACATTAACTTCATCATGATGAAATTAATGAGTTGTTGCTGGGATGCGGGATTATCCATGTCGATTTCGCTGAACTTCTGTTCCCCCAATTGCAGTTCGTCCGATGTATATTCGGCCGTAATGTTTCCGTCGGATTCCAAAGTGACACTTTTGAGTAATTGCGGTAAGAGGTATCCTCCCATGCCTTTTATAATAACGGATACGGTTGCGTACAAACTTCCCGCATCCTTTACCATCTCTAAATCCATGTCGGTATAAAGGGCTGCTGTCAGTATCTGATTGTCCGACTCTCCCCATTCATATTCGCCGGTTGTCTGATTGCGTACGACATCTTTTCCTCTGCCGCGTGTCAGTTCGCTCATCTGATAAGTTTTTATCCATTGATTTTGCGGCATCGTTACATTCAAATCCAGTTTCATCGTTTTCGGAGTAATGGAGCCGGCGTATTTCACAGTTGCTCCCGCGCACGAAACTGTTTCTCCGCTGAACGTATAGTTGTCTTCCTGCTCTGATAAGTTTATCCGGAATGATGTCTCTTTTTCTCCCGGAATGATATCGTTTAATGTCAATGTTCCTTTTTTACTGTCTTCCGTCTGAAAGTTGACGGTTTTTCCGATTAACTTTTCTCCGCTGTAGGTCAGGTCCAGAGTGGATGGTTTGATATACGAGCCATATTCCTGATTGAGTTCGCCTGGCCAGAACAGCTTGTCATTGTAGGTTTCTTCGCAAGATGTAAGGAAGAATGTTGTACAAGCTACATAAAATAGTTTTCGTAATGTTTTCATTCTCTTTTTTGTTTTTATTTCAACGTATTTATTAAAACATTGCAAATGTCGGTTAATATTGTTTCTACATCAAGCTCTATTCTTGGTATTCGATGTTCTATTTTAACTATTTTATATGCATGTGCATTTGAATAGAGAACTGTAATGTTCTCTTTTAAATAATAGATGTTCTGTTTTTCATATTTTAATAAAGAACTTGGAGGAAATTCGAATGGAAAAAGATATCTTTGTGGAACTAAATTTCTTAATTATGATCATAGATGATGCTCTTCCCAAGTTTGACCTTCCGGTCGATTTTGTTACAGATGACAGCATAACCGGCGACATTCTGAATCAATACGGTCGTTTTCCCTGCCATATAAAGGCGGGAGTCTTTGTTCTTTGTACGCGGGGAACTGTACGTGCCACTATCAACCTGTCCGAGTATACCATTACCCATAATGACTTTGTGACTGTCCTCCCCGGATCATTCATACGGATTCACGAAGTATCTTCGGATACCCGTGTTTGCTTTGCGGGCTTTTCTTCGGAATTTATCTCCCGTGTGAGTTATGTAGAGACCTATCTGGATTTTCTCCCTATGATTTTGGACAATCCTATTATGGCATTACAGGAAGAGGTAGCGCAATTATACCGAAACGCTTTCAGCCTGCTTATCCGTGCCTATTCTTTACCGAACACACTGGATAACAAAGAAATATTAATGTCTATTTTTACTATATTCTTTCAGGGGGTGGGTGAGTTGTATAAACGCTGTAAGCCGACTACCAACGAACCTATTAAGCGGGAACATGAACTTTATCGCCAGTTTATCCAGTTGCTGATGACTCACTATACACAGGAACACGAAGTTTCTTTTTATGCGAAGAAGTGCGGAGTAACTCCGGCTCATTTTTCCGGTGCTATCCGTAAGGCCAGCGGACATAGCCCTTTGGCGATTATCACGGGAATTATTATCATGAATGCCAAGGCACAATTGAAGTCAACCCGATTGCCTGTGAAGGAAATTGCTTTTTCATTAGGATTTAATAATCTTTCCTTTTTTAATAAATATTTCCGTAAACATGTGAAAATGACTCCACAGGAATATCGGGAATGCTAATGGATGACGGTGGTCAGACCGATGATGGATGGGGATGCTCCGGAGGATGGTAAAACAGCAGTTTACCGTTGAAATAAGGCCTTTTGTCGATTATATTTGTGGAGAAGAAGCAGCGATTCTACCTTTGTATCAGTAATTTGGAACAATGAAGCATGGAAAGACTGCGTAAACAACAATTGCTGGAGCAGAGCATTTATGGGGCTATCTGGACTGTTATTTTTCTTCTCCCATTGATAGGCGGATACTTTGCTGTCAGTGGTGGACTCGAAAAAGAAGAAATTCGTGTAATTGTTCATGATTCGTGGTTGAGCATCCTTCCTTTTTTCGTCTTGTTTCTGTTGAATAATTATGGATTAGTTCCGTATTTCCTGTTTAAGAAAAAGTACTGGTATTATATTATTTCTTTGGTTTTTCTAATCTCTACTGCTTGTTGGGTTATTCCTGATCCCTCTATGGAGCGTTTTCCAAAGGAATTCAGATATAGAGATCTTCGCAAGGGTAAAGGAAAAAGTCAGAGAGACCTGATTATTAAGATGAGAGAGAAGGCTCGGCAGGAAGAGTCTGTTCATTGGGAAGCGCCTCAGGCAAACGATCCGGTTTTGGAAAAACCGCAACGACCGGGCGGCTTCTCTAAACCGACTCTTTATCCCATTCCTCCCTTCACCATCCGTTACCTTATTCATTGTGTAATTGCCTTTTTGATGGTAGGCTTTAATATTGCCGTCAAACTGTTTTTTAAATCCTTTCGTGATGAGGAAATGCTGAAAGAACTGGAGCATCAGCGTTTACAGTCTGAATTGCAATATCTGAAGTATCAGATAAATCCGCATTTCTTTATGAATACATTGAATAATATCCATGCACTAGTGGATATTGATACGGGAAAGGCTAAGAGTACGATTGTAGAACTTTCTAAACTTATGCGCTATGTGCTTTACGAGGCCAGTAATAAAACCATTCTGCTATTGCGCGAGGTTCAGTTTCTGGAGAATTATGTCACTTTGATGAGCTTGCGCTATCCTGAGAAAGTTTCTATTGAAAAGAATTTCCCTCTCGAAGTGCCCGAAGTTCAAATTCCTCCTTTACTTTTTATTTCTTTTGTGGAGAATGCCTTTAAACATGGAGTGAGCTACAGGAAAGAGTCATTTGTCCATGTTGTAATGCAACTGGAAGAAGGAAACCGTCTTGCTTTCAGATGTACCAATAGTACGGGGACCTCGTCTAACGAGCAACATCACGGCATCGGTCTGGAGAATATACGCAAACGGTTGCGGTTGTTGTTTGGTAATGATTACACCCTCTCCATTACTGAGGAAGATGATAAATTTGATGTCTTACTTATTATACCTTTATTATAATGAAATGTATAGCGATTGATGACGAGCCTTTAGCATTGAAGCAATTGACGGATTATATATCCTGTGTCCCTTTTCTATCTTTAGTCAAGTCCTGTCAGGATGCTTTTGAGGCGATGAAGGTATTGGCAGACGAAGAGATTGACCTGATATTTGTGGATATCAATATGCCCGATTTGAATGGACTGGATTTTATCCGCTCTTTAATCAGCCGTCCGATGGTGGTCTTTACTACAGCTTATTCTGAATATGCGGTAGACGGTTTCAAACTGGATGCTGTCGATTATTTATTGAAGCCGTTTGAATTTCAGGATTTGCTGAAAGCAGCGGATAAGGCACGAAAACAGTACGAATACCGAATGTTGGAACAGCAGGGAGAACTGGGAAATAGTTCGCAGATCAAAGGAGATTCCTTGTTTGTAAAGAGTGACTACAAAGTGGTGCGCATTGATGTGAAAAACATCCGGTATATTGAAGGGATGAGCGAATACGTGCGTATCTTTATAGAAGGAGAAGATAAACCGGTCATAACCCTTGCCAGTCTTCAAAAAATGGAGGAACGGCTTCCAACGTATTTTATGCGGGTACATCGTTCTTACATTGTCAATCTGCGTAGGATAACCGAAGTTTCCCGGCTTCGTATCATCTTTGATAAAAATACATATATTCCTGTTGGTGATAATTACAAGGAGAGATTTGCGGAGCATATCAGCAAGCTGAGTTTCTCTTAAGTATTTGGCTGTTTACAGTATACAAGAGAACATCATTAACATAAAAGCTCCGGAAATCATCTTAACTTCCGGAGCTTTTATGTTTAAATAAGAGTGAATCTTTATTTGATACCTAATTTCTTTGCAATTTCTTTAGGAAGTGCATCTTTGTGTACCAGGATATTCATTGTTTTGTAAGCAACGAATGCTTTGGATGCATACCAGATACCTTTGTACTTACCACTTGTACCCCAAGAGTTCTTTACCATGAAGTATTCTTTTCCGTTCTGGTCTTTGGCGATACCGTAGATTACCATTCCGTGGTCATCTGTAGTTTCCCAGTTGTCGAAAGCAGTCTGGCGCATTTCCTGAGTGATTTCCATTTCCGGAAGCGGTTTGGAAGTCAGTTCTTTGCGTTTGTCGGCAGCAGTCAGACCTGTCCAGCGAGCCATATCCGAGCCGGTAAGTTCTGCTCCTTTGGCAGCATCCGGCATTACGGCAACACCGTCACGGGTGAAACCTTGTTCGCTGACGTCACTACCCCATGCGAATGTATATCCTTGCTTTACAGCGTTGTCCATTACAGCCATGAACTCGTCGAGCGGAAGATTGTAGGACAGACCATTACGCCAGTTGTCCTGAATCTCGATAGCGAATTGAGAATAGAAAGGATGGTGTGTATATGAAGTCAGTGATACATAATCTTCAGCTTTCAGTCCGAGTGATTCAGCGAAAGTCTTCGGAGTATATTCCTTGCCTTTGTAAGTGAAATTCTCCGGGCACGCTCCCAAATAAGTATCGTAGATGGCGCTAAGACCTTTCTTCCATACCGGAGTCAGTTTAGTAAGTTTACCTTTGGCGATTGCATTGATGTATCCTTCTGCAACAGCGTCCAGTTCATTGTGTACCGGCAGTGTATCACCATACATGATACCCGGCATTGCTTCTTGCGGAACCAGTCCGTAATTCTTCATACAATAGATGATGTCATAGAAACTTCCGCCGGGAGAGAAAGAACTGTCGCCATGATAGCGTACATAGTTTGTTCCGCGGTCTTCCATTGTTTTGTGTACAACAAACATTTCCGAAAGGTCGTATTCGCCTTTACCCAAACGTAGTAGTTCTGATTCCAGGAATCCCAAAGCAGAGAAACTCCAGCAAGTACTCGAACGATTCTGGTTTTTGATAGAAGTAATCGGATTTTCTTTCACTGTTGTGAAAACGAAGCCCTCTTCGGGTTTTGCGTCTTGTGCCATTGCGCTTAGGCTGAACAGGCCTAAGGCAGCGATAAGGATACTCTTTTTCATTCTGATGAAATTAATATTAAATTGTTTTGGTTACAAAGATATGGATTCCTTGGAGGAATTCCATATTCTTGCATAGATTTTGCATAAAAAAAGAGTAGAAAATGCTGTATCCCACCTTCTTTACTATATAAAAAGAGGAAAAGGCAATCGTATGTGATCACCTTTTCCTCTTTTTACATTTATTTTATTTTGATCCCGAGACTTTCTAAATCATCTAGAGTAACAGTATAACTCTCTCCGCTTTTCATCCGTTTCATTACTAACTGTCCGACTTGTTCGGCATCCCTTTTCTCCATGAAAGGTTTTTTACCGGAAACACTGGGTATGAAAGGCTGAAAAATCGTTATATGATTATTGTGAGATATTTGATAGCCATATCCTCCGTTTACCTCAATCACTTCCATTGAAAAAGAAGAGGCAGAAGAATCTGTTTTAGAAAAAGATGTTTTGGAAAAAGACAGACAAACGATTACTATCAATATTCCTGTAACAGAGCATCCGAGTATCTTTCTCTTAGTCATTCTCTTCCCATTCATATGGATGTAACTCCCATGTATCGTCATAATAATAGCTGCTGCTGCCTCCGGTAGTGATAATACCTCGTCTGCCGGTAGCGAAACAAACCGCTTTGATGCGTGAACTTCCTTCGAAAGGAGTGTAGTCAAAATCATCTTCCGTTTCACTGCTGCGCCATAAGTCTTTAGCAGGATCGTATATCCAGTAGTTACTTCGGAAGCTACCGGAGGCTGTTTGTCCTAAAGTGATATATGCCTGATCGTCTATAACAAAAGCACAGCCGTAGGTGCGGGTGATTGATTTGTAATCGTCATCGTAATCGTCACTGCTCTGGTCTGTAATGTCCTGGAGACGTACCCATTTGTTCTCTTCACTTTTGCTGGGATCGAACTTCCAGAAATCATCGACATCCTTACCATTATTTGTTCCTCCTACAATGTAGGCGACATTATCGATAATAAAGGAGAGTCCGCCAGTCCTTTTCTGACCGCCGAATCCGTTGACAATAGTCCATTGGTTGCCGGAAGCGGCTGTCGGATCAAAGCGGTAAAAGTCCTTAGTCTGTTTATCATCTTTAGACTGACCGGTGCCTACATAACCGTAATTACCGATAGCGAAGGCTATGGCGTTGATCCGCGCATCTCCGGGGTAGTCATCCATCTGTTTCCAGGTGTCCGTTGCCGGTTCATATTCCCACGTATCTTTTAAATATGCATATCCTCCGGTATGTAATGGGTCGTCATCTCTGTATACGGTATATCCCGTAGTTACATATCCTTTGGAGTTGATCGCAAATCCGACAGCTCCATTCCGGGCCGCCGCCTCTTCGGGAAGGTCGGCACATTGCGTCCACCAGTCGTTATCAATATTATATTCCCAACAGTCTCTTTCCCGTTGGTCTTTTCCCCGATATCCACCGCACAAATATCCCCGGTTATCTATCACAAATCCGGCTGCGTCCTCTCTTGCCCTTCCATCGAAATCAGAACGGCGATACCACACACCTAATGTGTCGTCATCATCATCTGAACATGAGAACATGGATAGCATAGCTATTGACACTAATAACAGTTGTAGTTTTTTCATTATTTCCATTCGTTTTATTACGTTTTAAACTTGGGGCAAATGTAGTTATCAATGCGGTTGAAGAAAAAAGATATCGACAAATAGCCCTATTTTCTCTATCGAACAAAACCGAGTCTATAAATAGCGGGAAATAGTCGATTAATTTTGGGGATGCTTTCCTAAAGGGGTTCCTTTGCAACTCAAAAATAATATTCATTATGAGACTATTCATTACACTTTTTTATTCATTACTCTTATTTTGTACAATATTCTCCTGTAGGGATGAATCTTCTTCCATTGGAAGTAAATGGGTAGAGAGTTCTTTTATAAATGTAGTGACAGATACATGTATGGTGACTCTGAGCACATTATTAGCCGATTCTCTGGCAACTTCGGGAGATACGATCTGTCAGATCGGGCGATTTAAGGATGATCTTTACGGAGAAATAAAAACTTCGTTTTATGCAGAATATCAAGTACCTTCTCACTCACTTAATGAGACTACTGACTATCAGTTTGACTCTATCACGTTCAAATGGTATACTTCCGGGGATTATCTGGGGGATACACTGGTCTATCATCGTATTGACTTATATAGTTTATCGCAAGGACTCTCTCTGGAAGATAACGGTTACCTGTTTAATAAGACCAACGTTAGCTATAATCAGAATAATCATCTTGGTTCTGTTTCTATACGTCCTACACCCGGCTATCGGAACGAGTTACATGAAACGCGCCTGCCTGACGAATGGGGAAAGAAGTGGTTTAATTTAATGCTGGAAGATGATGAATGTATGGAGTCTCAGGATCGTTTCCGGGCTTTCTTCAAAGGAATAGCTTTTATTCCCGATGAAAACGGGACGTGCATTAACGGCTTTCAGGTGAACGATTCGAGTTTTTGTATTACCCTTTATTATCATGAACTGAAAGAGAAGCCTACGGAACAGACCTTAGTGTTCAATGCCAGCACTTCACTGAACTACACCAAGGTGGAACATGACCGTACTAATACTCCTTTGGAGAATCTCAAGGCAGGAACAGATTATGAACTGCCTTCTTCCGAGAGCGAACATCAGGTGTATCTGCAAGGGCTGACCGGTATGTATATCAATGTCGAATTTCCCTATCTGAATAATCTGAATCAGACCGGAAGGCTTGTTTCCATTGAAAGTGCAGTACTCAAGCTATATCCTATCAAAGGTACGTATAACGGAAAGTATCCATTACCGAAATCGTTGTCTCTTTATACGGCAGACCAGAATAACGCCACTCAGAGTGTCATTACTGACATCTCGGGAAATACTGTGCAAACGGGAAGCCTGGTGGAAGATAATGTCTATTATGAAGATACTCACTATTCGTTTGATATCACCTCGTTTATTCAGAATAATCTGGGGACAGCGGGGGAGAGCCGTGAGAAGCTACAAATATTCCTCTCTGACAATGCTTTTTATAATACCGTTCAGGGAGTGGTGCTGGGAGATAGCAAACACCCTGTGAATGACCATGATAATAATGTATCACTCACTATTTATTATAAGACATATACGAAATGAAAAGAAGAGTTTTATCTATCCTTATACTAGGTGCGAACTTATTGAATGTAGCTGCCCAAAATATGACGAGTTCTCCGGTTTCCATGTTCGGACTCGGTGAATTGTCCACCGGAGAAGGCGGAATTTATTCCGGTTTGGGTGGAGTCGGCATTGCATTGCGTGGAGAAAATGTGATTAATAGTGCCAATCCGGCTTCTTTAACGGGATTATTGCCGCAGTATTTCTTTTTCGATTTGGGTGTCAGCGGGTCTTATCTGAAATATTCACAGTCAGGAGCGAGCAATCATTCTCTGAATGGTAATCTTAATAATTTGGCTGTTGGATTCCGTATAGCTCCCCGTTGGTATGGAGCTATTTTTATGGCTCCTGTCAGTAGTGTAGGGTATGCCATATCGCTCGATCAGGATGTGGCGGGTACGGACGGAAGTACGGTGACTTCACTTTTCCAAGGTGAGGGAGGATTATCCAAAATGGGTATCAGCGTTGCGCACGAACTGTGGAAAGGGCTTTCACTGGGTGCAAACTTTTCTTATGTGGGAGGAAGTATTTCACAAACAGAAACTCAAGGGAGTGCAACAGAAAGTAATAGTTCGCATAAACATACGATTTCTGCCGATTTCGGATTACAGTATACCTATAAGTTGGATCATTACCGTTCGGCGGTAGCAGGAGTCGTATATGGATATTCTCAAGACTTGATGCAGGATAATGATCATGTGGTGAGCAGTAGCAGTTCCAGCGGAAGCATTGAAGAAAAAGGAAAAAAGTATCGTACTTGTTTGCCGCAGTTTATCGGATTCGGAGCGTCTTATACTACGTTGCGCTGGATGGCTTCCATCGACTATAAATTTGTTGACTGGAGCCGGCTGGAGTCTTCGCATTCCAGTATAAGTTTTCGTAATCAACATCGTTTGATGTTGGGAGGCAGCTATACATTGGGGAACCCTTATAGTAAACCGGTACGCTTATTGCTTGGAGCAGGTATGGGCAACTCATATATTTCAGTGCATGATAAGACGACAACGAATTATTATCTGAGTACCGGACTTAATTTTGAGTTTCGTAGCCGCAGTACGCTTTCTTTAGGAGTGAAATATACAGATCAACTGAAGGTGAATTCGGGGAGATTTAAAGAGCAGAAACTTTCTTTTTTTCTGAATCTGACTTTCTCGGAAAAGACTTATAAGGCAAAATTGAAGTAACTGGCGGGGTGTTTTCTTTATCTGGCGGATAGGGAGAGCATTTATAATATAGAAAAGGGTACCCTCAGCGGTACCCTTTTCTATTATTTATTGCCTTTCGGTGTCACTACATAGTCTTCTTTTATAAACTCATCATAAACCCGTTTAGGATGATCGAATGCTGCGGTTCCATTCCTCTGTTCGTTGAAGTTTTCCCGGCGGAATTGTTTCAGCTTCAGGTTGTCTTCGGCATATTCTCTTAACTTCTTATGTTCACGTCCATAAAGTGAACTTTCAGTAACATCAGAATCAAGCAGGCTTTCTTTAGGAGTGATGGTGGGCAGGAGCACTTGTTCCAATAGTCCACGATAGGCACCGTTATATTCACACCAGACAAGATCGTTGGCAACGAATATACGATAGAAGTACTTTGACCATGCGGTTTTGATTTCGATGGATTGAGCGTAAATCTCAATCGTTGCTTCTGAACCATACGCTTGGTCACGGATCACGACGGTCGTCCGACCGCTGATTTCTTCCTTCACGGAAGTTTGCCATTTGTCGGAATGCAGGATTTCCTCAATGAGTTCCGGCAACTTTTCTTTAATTTCAAACTGTATTCTCATGGTGCTTGCCTGCGGGCAGGACTTTTTTTGAATTTCCTACTTAAAACAATTAAGCTAGCCTAAAGTTACATAGATTGAAGCAAAAAAACAAGATTTTGTTTGAATATTTACTATTTTTGCCAAACTATCTGCCTTTTTCGTTTGTTTTTATTATAATTATGCAACAAATAGCAAAAAAACAAGTTTATGCAGAATAAAGCCCGGAAGAATTATATTATTTATGTACTTATGCTCCTTCTGTTTGGAGGGTTGATTTATGTTGCTATTGAAGAGGGCGACAGGTTTTCACATCATGCTGCGAACACGTTAAACACGCTACAAGACGGGCCTTTTGCCATGTTTCTACAATTTATGCAAGATAATCTGCATCATCCGCTGACGACGTTACTTATTCAGATTATTGCCGTATTGTTGATGGTACGTCTTTTCGGTTATTTGTTTAGTCTTATCGGGCAGCCGGGGGTGATTGGAGAAATCGTAGCCGGTATTGTCTTGGGGCCTTCTGTTTTGGGGCTTTTTTTCCCGGAAGCTTTTCATTTCCTGTTCCCTGTCCATTCACTGACCAATCTTGAATTGCTGAGTCAGGTCGGACTGATCCTTTTCATGTTTGTTATCGGTATGGAACTGGACTTCAGTGTGCTGAAAAATAAGATAAATGAAACGCTGGTGATCAGTCATGCCGGTATTTTAGTACCTTTCTTTCTGGGTATCCTGTCTTCTTACTGGATTTACGAAACGTATGCCGCCGATCATACTCCCTTTCTGCCTTTTGCCTTGTTTATAGGCATCTCCATGAGTATTACCGCTTTCCCCGTGCTGGCGCGTATCATTCAGGAACGAAATATGACCAAAACTCCTTTGGGGACTCTTGCGATTGCTTCTGCTGCCAATGATGATGTGACTGCCTGGTGTTTGCTGGCTGTTGTTATTGCTATTTCAAAGGCGGGTAGCTTTGCCAGTGCTCTCTATTCTGTGGGATTGGCTATGGCGTATATTGCAGTCATGTTTTTGGTTGTGCGTCCGTTTCTGAAAAAGGTGGGAGAGGTGTATGCCAATAAGGAGGCGATCAATAAAACGTTTGTGGCATTTATCCTGTTGATTCTGATCATTTCTTCCTGTCTGACAGAGATTATCGGTATTCATGCTTTGTTCGGAGCGTTCATGGCAGGAGTGGTGATGCCGTCGAATCTGGGTTTCCGAAAAGTGATGATGGAAAAGGTGGAAGACATTTCTTTGGTTTTCTTCCTGCCGTTATTCTTTGCTTTCACAGGTTTGCGTACGGAGATAGGTCTGATCAACAGTCCGGAGTTATGGATGGTGTGTTTGTTGCTGGTGACAGTGGCCATAGTCGGTAAGCTCGGTGGCTGTGCCATAGCTGCCCGTCTGGTAGGTGAGTCATGGAAGGATAGTCTGACAGTGGGTACCTTAATGAATACGCGCGGATTGATGGAGTTGGTGGCATTGAATATTGGTTACGAAATGGGAGTTCTTCCCCCGTCTATTTTCGTAATTTTGGTCATTATGGCGCTAGTTACAACCTTTATGACCACTCCGCTGCTACATTTAGTCGAACGTTTCTTTGTACATCGGGAAGAAAAGTTATCTTTGAAGCGCAAACTTATATTTTGTTTTGGTCGCCCGGAGTCCGGGCGCAGTCTGCTTTCCATTTATGATTTGTTATTCGGGAAGCAGTTGAAGAAAGAACATGTGATTGCAGCGCATTATACAGTGGGTACGGATTTGAATCCGTTGGATGCCCAGCATTATGAAAGCGAAAGCTTTGCTTTACTCAACCAAAGAGCTGTCGAACTGAATATTCAGGTGGACAATCACTATCGGGTGACGGATAAGCTGGTACAGGAAATGATTCATTTTATTCGCAAAGAGCATCCTGATATGTTGCTTTTAGGAGCCGGTAGCCATTACCGTCCCGAAATGCCGGGAACTCCGGGAGCTATTTTATGGCTGACGCTCTTCCGTGATAAGATTGATGACATAATGGAACAGGTGAAATGTCCTGTTGCCGTATTTGTGAATCGTAATTATCGGGAAGGAGCACTGGTTAGTTTTGTTTTGGGAGGAATGATTGATGTATTCCTGCTTTCGTATCTGAATATAATGTTGCAAAATGGTCATTCGGTGCGCCTTTTCCTTTTTGAAACGGACGATGAAGAGTTTCATCAGTGCATAGATGACTTGTTGGCTCATTATGCTGATCAGATAGTAGTGGTATGGTTTGCAGGAGTAGAAGAATTAGTAACCAAAGAGAGAGATGGATTGCTGGTAATGAGCCATCTTTCCTATACAAAATTATCCGAGGATGAGCTTGTGATGCGGGAATTGTCATCATTGCTGGTTATCCGTCGGAATAAGAATAAGGGAGAAAAAAATGAAAGACTTGAAATTGGATGAGCATACGGGGTTAGTACTTGAAGGAGGCGGAATGCGGGGAGTATTCACTTGTGGGGTACTTGACTATTTAATGGATCATGATATTCGTTTTCCTTATGCGATCGGGGTATCGGCAGGAGCCTGTAATGGCTTGTCGTATGCATCCCGCCAGCGTGGTCGTGCCAAGTTCAGCAATATTGACCTGCTGGAGAAATACAATTATATCGGCCTGAAACATCTGCTCAGGAAGCGTAACATTCTCGACTTTGATTTACTTTTCAACGAATTTCCCGAACATATTCTTCCTTATGATTATGATACATACTTTGCTTCTCCCGAACGTTTCGTGATGGTAACCACGAATTGTATGACAGGAGAAGCCAACTATTTTGAAGAGAAACGGGATAAAAGCCGTGTGATTGATATTGTCCGGGCATCCAGTAGCCTGCCTTTTGTTTGTCCTGTCACTTATGTGGATGGTGTTCCGATGCTTGATGGGGGCATTGTAGACTCTATTCCCTTGCAGAGAGCTATTGCGGACGGTTACACCCGTAATGTGGTTGTACTTACCCGTAATCGCGGTTACCGGAAAGACACGAAAGATATCCGTATTCCATCCTTTGTCTACCGGAAATATCCGAAGTTGCGTGAGGCATTGAGTCGTCGGTGTGCAGTTTACAATGAACAGCTGGAAATGGTGGAACAGATGGAAGATGAAGGAAAGATCATCGTCATCCGTCCGCAGAAACCGGTGATGGTGGACCGGATTGAACGGGATGTACAGAAACTGACAGAATTTTATGAGGAAGGATACGACTGTGCAAGAAACCTGTTCGAATTTTAAGTAAATAATAAATGACCTGTTTTGTTGATAGTCTGCATGAAGAATGCGGACTATATCTGTGATATTTATATATTTCTGTATAATATTTCTACAAATACTCTTCTTTTTCTTCAATTAATCCGATTTTAAGTCATTATTAATTCGTTTTTGTGGTATTTATTAAGGGATGCCCCTTTACTTTGCTGAAAAATATTTTTTGGCAGACTTAATAACATAACATGAAAAATAAAAGAATAACATGGTAAAAAGGTTTGATTGGTTGTTGGTGTGTTTATTGTTTTCAATAGGGGTGATGGCACAATCCGGCGGGAAACAGTATAATTCTTACAAAGGATTGGTCATGGCAGGTTATCAGGGGTGGTTCAACACCCCTGGTGACGGCTCGGGCCGTGGTTGGCATCATTATAATGGACGTAATGGTTTTCGGCCGGGGTCATGCTCGGTAGACCTTTGGCCGGAAGTGTCGGAGTATAAGAAGCTCTATAAGACTGAGTTTTCCTTTGCTGACGGTAAATCGGCTTATGTTTTTTCTTCTCATGATGAATCTACGGTAGATGTACATTTTAAATGGATGCAGGAGTATGGACTGGACGGAGTATTTATGCAGCGTTTTATCACGGAGATACGGAACGAAAGTGGATTGAAACATTTTAATAAAGTGTTGAATTCAGCAATGAAATCTGCTAATAAATACGAACGGGCTATCTGCGTGATGTACGACCTGAGCGGCATGCAACCGGGAGAAGAGCAGTTATTGCTGAAAGATATAGCAGAAATAGCAGAACGCTATTCTTTAAAAGACCATGCAAAGAACCCCTCTTATCTGTATCACAATGGTAAACCGCTGGTTACGGTTTGGGGAGTCGGATTTAATGATAATCGTCGCTATGGGCTGAAAGAAGCCGCTCATATTATTGACGGCTTGAAGTCACAGGGATTCAGTGTGATGCTTGGAGTACCTACGCAGTGGCGTACACTGAATGGGGACACAGAATCAGATCCCCGCCTGCATGAGCTTATCCGAAAATGTGATATCATGATGCCTTGGTTTGTAGGGCGTTATAATGAAACGACTTATCCCAAGTATCAGAAACTGGTGGAAGAAGATATTCAGTGGGCAAAAAAGAATCAGGTAGATTATGCTCCGCTGGTTTTCCCCGGTTTCTCATGGGGAAATCTGAAGGGGAAAGATCATAATTCGTTTATTCCCCGCAATAAAGGTTCTTTCCTTTGGACGCAATTGATGGGAGCCATTCGGGCGGGTGCTGAAATGATCTACGTGGCTATGTTTGATGAAATAGATGAAGGGACGGCCATCTTTAAATGTGCTAAGAAGGTGCCCGTAGGTAAAAGTACATTTGTACCCCTTGAAGAAGGTGTGGAAAGTGATCATTATTTGAAATTGGTGGGAGAAGCCGCTAAGATTTTAAGAAAGGAAAAAGCTGTGGCATTTAGTACAAAGCTGGATACGAAAAGTCCGAATCCTTTTATCCGGCATATGTATACCGCTGACCCGTCAGCGCATGTCTGGGAAGATGGCAGATTGTATGTGTACGCTTCTCATGACATTGCTCCTCCGCGCGGATGCGACTTGATGGACCGCTATCATGTATTCTCGACCGATGATATGATTCACTGGACGGATCATGGAGAAATCCTGAGTTCCGACCAGGTGCCGTGGGGACGGAAAGAAGGAGGTTTTATGTGGGCTCCGGATTGTGCTTACAGAAACGGCACCTACTATTTCTACTTCCCTCATCCTAGTGAAACAGACTGGAATGATAGCTGGAAGATCGGTGTAGCTACCAGTGACAAGCCTGCGGAAGGATTCAAAGTACAGGGATATATTGAGGGAATGGACCCGATGATCGATCCTTGTGTATTTGTGGACGATGACGGACAGGCCTATATCTACAATGGTGGCGGTGGTACCTGCAAAGGTGGCAAACTGAAAGATAATATGATAGAACTGGATGGCCCCATGCGGACTATGGAGGGACTCTCAGACTTCCACGAAGCGACCTGGATACATAAGTATAACGGAAAATATTACTTGTCTTATTCTGATAATCACGACGACGGAGAAAAACATAACCGAATGTGTTATGCCATCAGTGATTCACCTCTGGGGCCTTGGGAATACAAGGGTATTTATATGGAACCCACTGATAGTTATACCAATCACGGCTCTATTGTCGAATTCAAGGGGCAATGGTATTCTTTCTATCACAACAGTGCATTGTCCGGTCATGATTGGCTGCGCTCTATCTGTGTGGACAAACTGTACTACAATCCGGACGGCACTATAAAAATGGTGAAGCAGACTAAATAACAGATAGATCCATACACAGGCAATTAATAAATAGAATCCTTATAATAGTTGAAAAACGAATATAGCATGAAAAACAAAATGAAATGGATATTGGCAGTAGGATTATTGTCATGTTCGGTAGCAATGGCACAGCAACAGAGTGATATATTATCGGTATCTGCTTCTGCAAATGCAGAAAATGCTGCTTTAGCCTTTGACAGGAATGTAAAAACGATGTGGACAATCCCTTCTCAGGCACTAAAGGCTGAACAATGGCTGATGTTTACCATTCAGCAGCCCGGAGATGTTTGTGAACTGGACCTTCAGATGCAGGGTATCAATAAGAATGAACTGAAAGAAGTACTGGATATCTTTGTCACTTATGACCCCATGAATCTGGGAACTCCCGTGAACTACCGGATCGAAGGGAGCGACAAACAGATGAAAGTCAAATTCACTCCTAAATACGGTGCACACGTCAAGCTGAATTTTAAGCCAGGAAAGCTGGATAAGCCTTTCTCTCTGAAAGAAATTTCAGTTCTTGTGGCAGAAAAGGTATTGACGGACAGTCAGGGAAAAGTAACCGACCGTCGGTATATGGACGCGTCACTGCCGGTAGAAGAACGGGTGGAAAGTTTGTTGGCAGTGATGACTCCGGAGGATAAAATGGAACTGATCCGTGAAGGATGGGGTATTCCCGGTATTCCTCATTTGTACGTGCCTCCTATCACAAAGGTAGAAGCGGTGCATGGTTTCTCTTATGGTAGCGGTGCTACTATCTTCCCCCAGGCTTTGGCGATGGGAGCTACCTGGAACAGGAAGCTGACGGAAGAAGTGGCTATGGTGATCGGAGACGAGACAGTGGCTGCCAATACCAAACAGGCATGGTCGCCGGTGTTGGACGTTGCACAGGATGCACGTTGGGGGCGCTGTGAAGAAACTTTCGGAGAAGACCCTGTATTGGTGTCACAAATAGGAGGTGCATGGATCAAAGGATACCAGTCCAGAGGATTGTTTACTACTCCCAAGCATTTCGGCGGACATGGTGCCCCGTTGGGTGGACGTGACTCACATGATATAGGCTTGTCCGAACGTGAAATGCGCGAGATTCATCTGGTTCCGTTCCGTCATGCGATCCGTAATTATGACTGCCAGTCTTTGATGATGGCCTATTCCGACTATATGGGAGTTCCGGTTGCCAAGAGCAAAGAACTGCTGCAACAGATATTGCGTCAGGAATGGGGATTCAATGGATTCATTGTCAGTGACTGTGGCGCTATCGGAAATCTGACAGCCCGTAAACATTACACGGCAAAAGATAAGATTGAAGCTGCCAATCAGGCATTGGCTGCCGGCATTGCAACCAATTGCGGTGATACTTACAATAATAAAGAAGTGATTCAGGCGGCAAAAGACGGTCGTATCAATATGGAAGATCTAGACAATGTATGCCGTACGATGCTGGGTACGATGTTCCGCAACGAACTCTTTGAAAAGAATCCTTGCAAACCACTGGACTGGAAGAAAATATATCCGGGATGGAACTCGGACAGCCATAAGGAAATGGCACGTCAGGCGGCACGTGAATCAATTGTAATGCTGGAAAACAAAGACAATCTTCTTCCTTTGTCAAAGACACTGCGTACGATTGCGGTACTGGGTCCCGGTGCAGATGACCTGCAGCCGGGCGATTACACTCCGAAATTGCTTCCGGGACAACTGAAATCGGTATTGACAGGTATCAAAGGCGCAGTGGGCAAGCAGACCAAAGTTCTTTATGAACAAGGATGTGACTTTACCAATCCGGACGAAACCAATATTCCGAAAGCTGTGAAGGCAGCTTCCCAATCAGATGTCGTGATTATGGTACTGGGTGACTGCTCTACCAGTGAAGCGACCAATGATGTCCGTAAGACATGTGGAGAAAATAACGACTGGGCGACTTTAATCCTTCCGGGCAAACAGCAGGAGTTGCTGGAAGCAGTCTGTGCAACCGGAAAACCGGTGATACTGATTCTTCAGGCAGGCCGTCCTTATGATATTCTGAAAGCATCCGAAATGTGCAAGGCTATCTTGGTAAACTGGTTGCCGGGACAAGAAGGTGGTCCGGCTATGGCAGATGTACTGTTTGGTGATTACAATCCTGCCGGTCGCCTGCCGATGACATTCCCGCGTCACGTAGGACAACTTCCTTTGTATTATAACTTCAAGACTTCAGGACGCCGTTACGAATATGTAGACATGGAATATTATCCTCTCTACCGCTTCGGATTCGGACTCAGCTACACTTCGTTCGAATATTCTAATCTGAAAATACAGGAAAAGGCGAATGGCAATGTGGAAGTTCAGGCTACAGTGAAGAACGTAGGAAGCCGTGCGGGTGATGAAGTCGCTCAGCTATATGTGACGGATATGTATGCCAGTGTGAAAACCCGTGTTATGGAATTGAAAGACTTTGCCCGTATTCATTTGCAGCCGGGAGAATCGAAGACTGTTTCGTTTGAAATGACTCCATATGATATTTCATTGCTCAATGACCGGATGGACAGAGTCGTGGAAAAAGGAGAGTTCAAAATCATGGTAGGCGGAATGAGTCCCGATTACGTAGCTAAAAATGAGATCAAACATAGTGTAGGCTATAGTGATAACAAGAAAGGCGTCACGGGAATGCTTAATTATACACATGAGTTTGGTGCCAATTTCGATCTTGCTGTGTCCAAGGTAGAAGAGAACCTTGTCAAGAATCAGAAGACAGTGTGGGTGAGTGTGAAAAATACAGGTACGTTGATGGATATCGGTAAGGTGGAAATGTTTGTGGATGGTAAGAAAGTGGGAGATGCCGTTCATTATGAACTGGGAGCAGGTGAAGAAAAACTGATTCCGTTCAAGCTGGCAAAAGAGAATAAGCAGCCTGTAGCGTTTACGACCAAATACAAGATGGTGTCTATGTAGTACTAATTTATTCCCCTAACTTTTAATACAATGAAACGACTTCTTTTCATATTATGGATATTCTTGTTGTCCGTAAGCTTTGGGCTGACAAAGATGAAAGCCGATGTACGGATGCCGCTGATCTTCGGTGATCACATGGTGTTGCAGCAAGACACAAAGATTGCCATCTTTGGATGGGCTGATGCCGGAGAAACTGTAGAGGTAGTCTTTGCCGGACAGAAAGTGAAAACTACTGCTGACACTGACGGAACATGGAGAGTGAACCTGAAACCGATAAAAACGAAGAAAGAAGGGCAGACTCTGACGATTGCCGGTAAGAACAAACTTGTCTACTCGGATGTGTTGGTAGGCGATGTATGGGTTGCTTCCGGACAATCGAATATGGAATGGGGAATAAAGGTAAGAAAAGAATATGCTGACGATATATCCGCTTCGGAAGATCCTTTGCTGCGTTTGTTCTTTGTTCCCAAGAACACGTCGTTAGAGCCATTGACCGATATTGAAGTTCCTCAGGGAACATCTAACCCCGAACGGGCTGCCAGATGGGTGCTTTGTACACCGGAGATGTTGGCTAAGATCAATGGACAGGGCTTTTCGGCGACAGCTTATTACTTTGCACGTGATATGCGTGCTGCAAACGGACGCCCGTTGGGAGTTATCCAGTCTGCATGGGGAGGTACGCGTGCAGAAGCCTGGACCAGTCTTTCCGGATTGAAACAAGAACCGGCTTTGGCTCACTATGTAGCTGCGTATGAGAAGAATGTGAAAGATAATCCGGAAATACTCGCCACTTATCCACAGAAGCAGAAAGAATTTGATGAAGCGGTAAGGGAATGGGATAAAACGGTAGGAAAAGAATGGAATCAGGCACAAAAAGAATGGGCGATAGCTGTGCAGGCAGCACAAGCAGCTGGAAAGCCGGCTCCTCCCAAACCACAGCCCAGCGTTCCCCGTCCGCCCAATCCGCGTAAACCGAATGGGGGAAATAATGGTCCGTCCAATCTGTTTAACGCAATGATTTCTCCTTTAATCCCTTTGAGTATAAAGGGAGTCATCTGGTATCAGGGAGAATTTAACTCCGGCGGCTCTGGAAAAGAATATGCTACCCTGTTCTCCCGGATGATTACGGATTGGAGAGAGAAATGGGGAATCGGTGATTTTCCTTTCGTATATGTGCAGCTTCCCAATTTCGAACCGGTAGATCCCGAGCCGTCTGTCGAAGGAAACGGCTGGCGCTGGGTACGGGAAGGACAGTTGAAGGCCTTGAATCTGCCCAACACGGCAATGGCTGTGACAATCGATGTAGGAGATCCTTTCGATTTGCATCCGGTAGATAAATACGATGTCGGACACCGGCTGGCTCTTGCTGCCCGAAAGCTGGCATACGGAGAGAAAATTGTCGGCATGGGACCTCTTTATAAAAAGATGTCTGTGAAAGGAAATAAGATCATTCTGGAGTTTACTAATCAGGGTAAAAAGTTGGTGATGGGAACTTCTCCGTACATCCCGGCAGGAAAACCGCCTCATCCGAAACCGACGAAGCTGACAGGCTTCGGCATTGCAGGAGCGGACCGTAAGTTTGTATGGGCGGATGCGGTGATTGAAGGAAATAAGGTGATTGTGTCCAGCAGTGAAGTGGCTGTACCTCTTGCCGTACGTTACGGATTTTCCAATAGCCCCCGTTGTAACCTGTATAACGAGAAAGGCTTGCCGGCATCTCCTTTCCGCACGGACAGCTGGGATAAATGATGGGGGAGAGTACGGGGCTTACCATGTTTGTTATTAAATAAGGTAGAAAAATGATCATGATGAAAAGGTATAAAAAGATTTTGTTGACAGGTGTGTTGTCAGCCTTGTCTTGTTCATTCGTTCACGCACAGGAGCTATACAAGAATGAAAATGCGCCTGTGCATGAACGGGTAATGGATTTGATTTCCCGTTTGACGGTGGAAGAGAAGATCAGTTTGCTTCGTGCCACTTCTCCCGGCATTCCCCGTTTGGGTATCGATAAATACTATCATGGCAATGAAGCATTGCATGGAGTAGTACGTCCCGGACGTTTCACCGTATTTCCACAAGCCATTGGACTGGCAGCAACCTGGAATCCGGAGTTGCAGAAAAGGGTAGCTACAGTGATCTCGGATGAGGCGCGTGCCCGTTGGAACGAGCTGGATCAGGGAAGAGAACAGAAAGAACAATTCAGCGATGTGCTGACTTTCTGGTCGCCTACCGTGAACATGGCACGCGACCCGCGTTGGGGACGAACCCCGGAAACGTATGGAGAAGACCCTTTCCTGAGTGGAATAATGGGAACAGCCTTTGTGAACGGACTACAAGGAGATGATCCGCATTACCTGAAAATCGTTTCTACTCCCAAGCATTTTGCCGCCAACAACGAAGAGCATAATCGCTTTGTCTGCAATCCGCAGATATCGGAGAAACAACTGCGTGAATATTACTTTCCTGCTTTCGAAATGTGTGTGAAGGAAGGAAAAGCTGCTTCCATCATGTCCGCCTATAATGCGCTGAATGATGTGCCCTGCACGCTGAATCCGTGGCTGCTGCAAAAGGTGTTGCGTCAGGACTGGGGATTTCAGGGATATGTCGTTTCCGATTGTGGCGGACCTGCCTTGCTGGTCAATGCCCATAAATATGTAAAGACGAAGGAGGCGGCTGCCACTTTATCCATCAAGGCGGGACTCGACCTTGAATGCGGTGACGATGTGTATGACGGCCCCTTATTGAATGCTTACAAACAATATATGGTATCGGATGCCGATATTGACTCCGCCGCCTATCATGTGCTGACGGCCCGCATGAAACTGGGACTTTTTGATAGCGGGGAACGAAATCCGTATACTAAAATCTCTCCGTCAGTGATCGGTTCGAAAGAACATCAGCAGATAGCTCTGGACGCTGCCCGCCAATGTATCGTTTTACTGAAGAATCAGAAAAACAGGCTTCCGCTGAATGCTGACAAACTGAAATCGATCGCAGTAGTCGGCATCAATGCCGGCAAATGTGAATTTGGCGATTACAGCGGCGCTCCGGTAGTAGAACCGGTTTCCATACTGCAAGGTATCAGAAACAGGGTAGGCGATCGGGTGAAAGTCGTCTATGCTCCCTGGAAATCTGCTGCCGATGGGCTGGAACTTATTCAGGGAGAGAACTTCCCGGAAGGACTGCAAGCTGAATATTTTGACAATACCCGCCTCGAAGGCACCCCGAGAGTGCGTAAGGAGAGTTGGATCAACTTTGAACCTGCCAATCAGGCTCCCGATCCGTTCCTGCCCAAATCTCCGCTGTCTGTCCGTTGGACGGGAAAGTTGAAACCGACCGTTTCCGGTCGCTATACTTTCAGCTTTACATCCGATGATGGTTGCCGCCTGAGCATTGATAATCAGATGCTGATTGATGCGTGGCAGGCACATGCCGTATCTACGGATTCCGCTTCCATTTATCTTGAAGCGGGAAAAGAATACCAGTTGAAAGCGGAATATTATGATAACCGGGATTATGCCATTGTAAAGTTGCAATGGAAAGTTCCGCAGATAGGCAAGGCAACTCGTCTCGATTTGTACGGAGAAGCCGGAAAAGCGGTTCGCGAATGTGAAACGGTAGTTGCTGTGATGGGTATCAATAAATCGATAGAGCGTGAAGGACAGGACCGGTATGATATTCAGCTTCCGGCAGATCAGAGAGAGTTTCTGCAGGAAATCTATAAAGTGAATCCCAACATAATTGTTGTTCTGGTAGCAGGCAGTTCATTGGCTATTAACTGGATGGACGAGCATATTCCTGCCATTGTGAATGCCTGGTATCCGGGTGAACAGGGAGGAACCGCCGTGGCCGAAGTATTGTTCGGTGATTATAATCCTGCCGGACGTCTGCCGCTCACCTACTACAAGTCTTTGGATGAACTGCCTCCGTTTGATGATTATGATATAACCAAAGGGCGTACTTATAAATATTTCAAAGGAGATGTCCTTTATCCGTTCGGCTACGGACTGAGTTACTCTTCTTTTACATACAGCGATCTGCAAGTAAAAGACGGGGTCGGTGAAGTCACCGTTTCATTCCGGTTAAAGAATACCGGTAAGAGAAATGGCGATGAGGTTGCTCAGGTTTATGTGCGGATACCGGAGACCGGAGGAATTGTACCTTTGAAAGAATTGAAGGGATTCCGTCGTGTTCCTTTGAAATCAGGAGAAAGTCGTCGGGTAGAGATTAAGTTGAATAAAGAGCAACTTCGCTATTGGGATGTAGAAAAAGGACAGTTTGTAGTACCCAGAGGGGCATTTGACATAATGGTTGGCGCTTCTTCCAAAGATATTCGTCTGCAAACAGTCATTGATTTATAGACTTTATTTAAATTTGAACCGGAAAGAAGATTAAGATTATATTCACTGAGGTAATGCCTTCTGATTGCACAGTCTGTGCCACCCTATTGGCACAGTTGTGCCACCGCACTGGCACTGTTATGCCAAGCCTTTGGCACAGTTGTGCCAATAGGGTGGCACAAGCATGACACAGTATGGGGCAATCTTAAGGCATTACTTCTTAAAATTTAGTATTATGAGAAACAAGTATTTGCGTTTTGCAGATGTATTATTTCTACTTAGCTTTGTGGCAGGAACTACGATGACGGCTTGCTCCGAACAGCCTTATCAGCCGACCTTGAAGGCAACTTATAATAAGCCTGCCAAAAACTGGGAAAGTGAAGCCCTGCCCATCGGTAATGGTTATATGGGAGCCATGATTTTTGGTGACGTCTATGTAGATGTCATCCAGACAAACGAACATACCTTGTGGTCGGGAGGCCCCGGTGAAGATCCGTCTTACAATGGAGGACATCTGAGAACTCCGGAAGTGAACAAGGATTATCTCCACAAGGCACGGGTGATGTTGCAACAGAAGATGAACGACTTTACGGCAAACCGTTCTGCATATATAGATGAAAATGGAAAGCTGATTACCCATAACTACGATGGAGACGGTGACGGCACAGAATTGCGGAATCTGATTGATAATCTGGCTGGAACGAAGGAGCATTTCGGTTCTTTCCAGACATTGAGCAATATCATTGTAGAGACTGTCAATCCGGGTATCCCCGTCTTGATAAAAGAAGCAGTGCAGACCAATTATGACAATACAAAGAATCAAAGTCAGTCGATAGGCAGTCTTTTCGATCAGAGCACTACCAGCAAATGGTTTGCCGATAACGACCGGTTCTCTAGCTTTGGAAGCCTGCCATGCGTTATCAAGTGGGCATATACCCATGCTCCCAAGGCTGTTTCCTATAGCCTGACCTCCGCCAATGATATGCCGGGCAGAGATCCGAAATCATGGAAGCTCTATGGTTCGGCAGACGGAAAATCATACGACTTGCTGGATCAGCAGTCCGGTACTTTTTGGGGGGATGATAAGGACGGAAAGGGAAGCCGCAATAAGACCCTGTCTTTTCCTTTGAAGACGGACAAATACACCTTCTTCAAACTCGAAATCACAGAATTAATCGATAATAAACAGAAACCGCAATTGGCGGAACTCTCGATAGATGCCTCTACCGAACTGCCTTATTCCGACTATACCCGTACGCTCGATATAGATAATGCGATTCATACGGTGATGTATAAGGAGAATGGAATCACCTTTAAGCGCGAATACTTTATGAGTTATCCCGATAATGTAATGGTGATGCGTCTCACCTCAGATTCGAAGAAGGGCAAACTTTCACGCATCATTTCTCTTGAATCGCTGCATACCGATAAAACCATTACGGCAGACGGTCATACTATTACCATGACGGGATATCCGACTCCGGTCAGCGGAGACAAGCGGGTAGGGGATGCCTGGAAGAATGGACTGAAATATGCGCAGCAACTGGTCGTGAAGAATAAAGGAGGAAAGATTTCGGTAGTGGACGGAACGAAGCTGAAAGTAGAGGATGCCGATGAAATAATCGTTCTGATGTCTGCCGCCACAAACTATGTACAGTGTATGGACGACTCCTACAATTATTTCTCTCAAGAAGATCCGTTGGAAAAAGTGCAGGCTACGCTGCATAAAGTAGCTGATAAGAAGTACACGGCTCTGTTGGCTACCCACCAGAAAGACTATCATTCGTTATACGACAGAATGCGACTGAATCTCGGTAACTTGCCGGAGGCACCTGTTGCCCCTACGGACAGTTTGCTGAAAGGTATGGACGAGAATACCAACTCGGAACAGGAAAACCAGTATCTTGAAATGCTGTATTTCCAGTTTGGCCGTTATCTTTTGATATCTTCTTCACGAGAAGGTTCTTTGCCCGCCAACTTGCAGGGAGTATGGGGTGAAAGGCTTTCCAATCCGTGGAATGCCGATTACCATACGAATATCAATATACAGATGAATTATTGGCCGACACAGCCTACCAATCTGAGTCCGTGTCATCTGCCTATGGTAGAGTATGTCAGAAGTCTGGTGCCTCGTGGAAAGTATACAGCGCAACAATATTATTGCAAACCCGATGGTGGCAATGTTCGCGGCTGGGTGACGCATCATGAGAATAATATTTGGGGCAATACGGCTCCTGCCAAGAAAAGTACACCCCATCATTTTCCGGCAGGGGCAATATGGATGTGTCAGGATATCTGGGAGTATTATCAGTTTAACCTTGATAAAGACTTCTTGAAAAAGTATTATGATACGATGCTCGATGCTGCTCTTTTCTGGGTAGACAATCTTTGGACAGACGAACGCGACGGTACACTGGTAGCAAACCCGTCCCACTCTCCCGAACATGGTGAGTTCTCACTGGGCTGTTCAACTTCGCAGGCTATGATTTGTGAAATGTTCGACATGATGATCAAAGCCAGCAAAGAACTGGGAAGGGACAAAGACCCTGAAATCATAGAGATAGCAACAGCTATGAGCAAACTCTCCGGACCGAAAATCGGTTTGGGCGGGCAGTTTATGGAATGGAAAGATGAAGTGACGAAGGATGTTACCGGAGATGGCGGACACAGGCATACGAATCATCTTTTCTGGTTGCATCCGGGTTCGCAGATTGTAATCGGAAGAAGCGAACAGGACGATAAATATGCAGATGCCATGAAAGTGACGCTGAATACACGCGGCGATGAAGGAACCGGGTGGAGCAAAGCATGGAAACTGAACTTCTGGGCACGTCTGCATGACGGCAACCGCTCTCATAAACTGTTGAGAAGTGCCATGAAACTGACTGTTCCCGGAAGCCATGTAGGCGGTGTATATACTAATTTGTTTGATGCGCATCCGCCTTTCCAAATCGATGGTAACTTTGGTTGTACGGCCGGTATCGCAGAAATGCTGATGCAAAGTCAGGGCGGATATATCGAATTGCTTCCCGCTTTGCCCGATGCATGGAAAAATGGCTCATTCAAAGGAATGAAAGCGAGAGGAAACTTTGAAGTAGATGCGGCATGGACTGACGGGAAGATAACAGCTATAGAGATTCTTTCTAATTCCGGTGCGGAATGTGTGATTAAATATCCGAATGCAAAGGAGCTGAACGTTTCTGGAGCAAAGGTAAAGGTACTTGCTGATGATCAAATCTCTTTTGCTACTGTGAAGGGTAAAACGTATATTATTAAAAACGTATCTTCTTTATAAAGAGAAAACTAAGTGTATAAGGAGGTAATGTAGTCTGTCCAGGGACAACTATTAACGACTGAAACCAAAAGGCAATTGATTCGCAATGAATCAGTTGCCTTTTGGTTTGAATCTATGTTCAATAGAATAAAGATGTGAATAGTTTGGATAAGGCTTGTTCTTTGGTTTGATTAAAAGTCGAAACTATCTTCATTGAGGTTGACTAAAAAAGCGGTAGTATCTACAATGGAGGTGACTAAAGGTCGGTTCTCAATGAAGACACTAAGAATTCTACTGAATTGGGAAGTTTTTATTATTTCTTATCTTTTGTGAATTAACTCAGGGATTGCAATTGTAAGAACATCTTTGCTAATTACTTCGATTATAATCAAAAACAAAACTGCCCGTCTCCTCTAATGGGAAGACGGGCAGGAAGAATGGAAAAACTCCACTCAATGATATTAATTACATACCTATTTCAATAATTCATTCACCATGTTTACCAGCAGTTTACCTGCTATCGGATCAGTGGTTGCCTTTTCTGTACATAGAGTTGAAACGAGAGACTTTCCTTTATTGTCGGCTATCTGTAGCAGCGTCAGTCCGCGCATAGATTCGATACGTGCGATACGTTCCTCCGGCTTACCACCGTCGATATAAGCATGGATCTTCATTTGGGCGGCGAGTTCCTTCACATTCTCATGGCGGACAGCTTTCAATGTAGCGGTGCAGGCTAGTGGAATTTCACGCTTGTTGTTATTGAAATAGCGTAATTCCAATGCACCGATTCCGTCGAATACAGGGGCATCATCCCGTTCCATCACCACAATGTCTCCCTCGGTGGGAATAATCCATCCGGTGATATATTCGGGATAGACTTTTTGTGCTGCCTCTTTGCTGTTCAGGAAGAGAATCCGACCGCCTTTTGACTGATATTCACGCAGTAATCTTGCTTCTTCATCGGTACATTCTTTCAAGCCCGATATAATGCAGAGATTAGCTTTTTGCTTGGCATTCAGTAGTTCCTTGATAGACGGTACTGTCTGGCAGGCGATGTTCAGGAAGTCAAGGGTAGCTTTCATATGATCCTTATCCAGTAAAAGAATCTTCTTGCTGGCTGTTACTTGACCGATATTCCATTCCTTGCGTGCCAGTAATAATCCGTATTCATTCTGCGATAAAGTGACTCCGCTTTCGGTGAGAGTGAGTTTCAGTTTTACATTAACCTTGTCTGCCGGTAAATTGGAAGGCATATGGATGTTCGGTTCGATGTATTTACGACCATAATATTCCACTGCCGGAAATTGTTCCGTGCCGGAAGCCAGTACCTTATTGGTTTCGTCTACAATGCTCCATGCCAGTGACATAGGCTTCAAGTCACGTCCTTCTTCATTGTCATTCACTACGTAGATACGTGTATGTAACTTCTCACCTGCATAAAGATTGCGTCCCCACAGTTCCGCACTGACAAGTACGGGCTGCATAGCACGTTGCATAGCGTAATAAGTGGGATACGGTTGTATATTCCGGTGATCATAGCATTGGCGGAACCAAGTCATATAGGCAAAGTGCATGATACCCGAAGCCTGTTCGTTGGTACGGCGGAGGGTTTCGGCCAACTCTCCTGTGATGAACGATTGTGTATTCAGGAAACTGGCGGGATTCCCCCAGTCATATGCTTCATATCCGATTAATGAATAGGGATTCTGATGAATCAGCTGATAAGAGCGGGTCGGATGACCGGTTTCAGCATTCGGATAACCCGTACTCATTTCCTGGCTGATCAACGGGCGTCCGGGAGTCTTGAATTGTTTCTGGAATTCTCCGTTGAAGAAGCGGAATACCGAATAGTCATACCAATTATAGTAGGCATGGTTGTCATCAATATCTCCGTCATCAACTGTTTTCAGAAAGTCATCACCAAAGCGTTTGCTAGCTTTGTTGTGGAGATAGTTGGAGTCGAAACATACAGGACGTGTAGGGTCAGTCTTTCTCATATCTTTCACCACATCGGATACGATGCGGAATTTTTGCTTGGCACGTTCCGTGTCGGCATCCAGATCGTAGAACTTCATTTCATTGTTCACAGTCCAGAAGAATATGGAAGGATGATTTCTATACTTTTTCATCACGCGCAGCCATTCACTGCTCCAAAGATCGAGCACGCCTTTGTCCGGTATCGGGGTGGAGTGTATCATGAGCCACGACCAAGTGCCCTCAAAGCTGATAGCGATACCGTTGCGGTCTGCTGCCGACACCCAAAGTTCGTTCCAGGGGGTGGTATGTGTCCGGGTAGACTGTACATTCCCTTCTTTCATTAGCTTCATGAACTTGTCTGCAAGGAGCGAATCATTGGGACAGAGCGCAAAAGGAATATGGTTACCTCCACGCAGCCAATATTTGCGGCCGTTCAGATAAAGGAATCCATCTTTGCTTTCAAACGTGCGGAAACCCGAAGTTACGGTGATGCAGTCCGTCACTTTGTTTTTTCCTTCCGTCAGGCTCACGCGAAAATTATAAAGATTAGGAGTGGCAGGTTCCCAAAGTTTGGGTTTCAGTCCTTTGATATCACAGGTAAATGTTTCTTGTGCGCTTGTCGCTAATGAGAGTTTGCTACGTACAGGTGCACCGTACAGTGTTTCCCCCGTCTGTTTGTCTATAATATCTACACGGATATCGAAGTTTTTCTTTTTGGGCGCATGATTTTTGATGGTGACATCTATTGATGCACCGTCCAGAGCCGGCTTGATAAAGATATCTTCTACTTTCAGCGGGTTGCTGACAATGAGTTTCACGGGCTGCCATATACCGGCAGGGTTATCACCATAGAATCCATGAGGGATGTCTGTCAATACGGCTTTGTTGGCCTGTTGGTCGTTTTGGTTATCCTCCACTTCCTTGCGTACTGACGAATAGTAGTTTTCCATGGCGTCACTGGTTTGTGCGGCTTTTCCGTTGATGTCACGTGTCACTTTTACTGCGATCAGGTTGCGTCCCGGACGCAGGAATCGGGTGGCGTCTACTTGGAAATCACCGAACATACCGATGTTGGAACCTGCCGATTCGCCATTAATATATACTTCCGCCATTTTGGATACGGCGTCGAATGAAAGAGTCAGCTGTTTTCCCTTCACGTCGGCGGGCAGTTCCAGCCATTGGCGATACCAGGCAGCACCGGTTTTCCGGTAGTTGAACGTATAGTTCTCGCATCGGTCGGTTTCTTGTTGGTAGTAGGTGTCCGATACCCCCTTATGTTGTGGCCCGGTGGGTGATGGCATGGTTTCTCCGTGCAGCCAGATGCGGATAGGGTTCCAGAAAGCGGGAACGGGCATTATATGCCAGTCGTTGTCGTTTGTCTGGATGGAGATGGCCTTTGTCTTATCGTTTAGTTGGTAGTCGGGCATGAACAGCCAGTTTCCGTCCAGTGATAGCTCGGTGCGGTCGGCAGTCAGTTTATCTAGTTTGACGGAGGTGTATTGCGCCCGTTCTTCGCTGCGTATCTTTTCCTTTTCCTGTGTGGTGAGTGCCATACGATACTCCTGAACCTTGACATCTTTGAGAGCGTCTTCTGCCAATGGGGTGACAGTGAGGTCATCAAATTCCGTATCTATCCATCCGCCTCCCAGTGCTACTTCACCGGTAGGAGCCAGGTTGCTGTTTTTGTCCTCCAAATCAATGTGAGGAAGCTTTTCGTCGTTTACAAAAACCCGGATACGGTTACCGCATACTTCCACTTTCACTTTGTACCACTCTCCCGGCACGGGGTGAAAGCCCAGCGGACGGACTCCCATGAATTCGTCTGTACCCATATATCCGGTACGCATCAAGTAGAGATCGTCTTGCAACCCGCCTTTGATACCTACCACATAACGGTCAAAACGGTTATGTGTACGGAAGCCTGCCCATATCTGTACCTGTTCGGCGTCTTTCGGGGCACGTGCCTTGAAGGACAGGGTATAATCTTTCCACTCAGGATTGCCGAAAAGGGCATAAGCGCTGCGCGAATGAAATACTCCGTCGTTCACCCGACAGACACCACGTCCCACCATATTCAGTGGTTGGGAGGCATTGGAGAAATCATTGCTCCATACGGTTTGATCTTGGGCTTGCGTTGTCAGACCGGACAGGCTACAGGCGCAAGCTAAAAATACTTTGCTAATTTGTTTCATGATATGATTTTGTAGTTTTAAAGTTCATTGTATTTAAAATTATGATTTGGCAAAGACTGCAATTCACAGTTTGATCACGAAAAATGATGTGGCAAATATAGAGACAGGTAGTTAAGTGAGAGCTTAATTTTCGCTTAATTGACTATTAAATATCCCTTAAATGCGGAATTTATGCAAATAATCACGGGAGCGCTTTGAAAATCTACCAGGAATAACGCCATTGTAATACTAAAAATCCACATCTTATATAATCGGATAAGTTACTAATTGGATATCTCCTGATTTGTGTTATGTTTGTATCGTATTTGCCTTATTCCCCTTTTTAGCCTTTCTACTTGAAATATTCTTCTTTTTGCAGGAAATGAATGTTCATTTGGATAAATAAATAGGGTATGGACAGCATATTACAGGATATAAAACTTCCCCCTTTTCCCGAAATTAATACCTAAGATTGCGAAAAATTATAAGAAGATAGTATTAGTTTTAAAATTAATTAGAAATTAATCAGAGTTTAATCGTATTTTATAAAAAATCTTAAGCAGGCTCTTGTTACTTTGCATCAGAACTCAAAAATAACCTTAAATATTAAGTTTGTTCAGTCGACGCTTTCTTAAATAATAGATAAAAAGGGTGTTTTCGAGGTGTAACAAATAGCAAATGTATAATATAAAAAAGAGACCGTGAAAAATTATTTGAAAATCACGATGGGGCTTGTATTAGCTTCCATGATTGTTAGCTGTTCTGATGAGGACAATACTATTGTTCCTGAGACTAATCCGGACCCGGTTATACCAACAGAAGGGACGTTCATACTTCCTGCTCCTGCGGTAGAGAGTAACATTCCCGAACATAATTTCCTGATGGGTGCATTGTTCAGCTTCCAGAAGAATCTCCGCAATGGAGAAGATGCTGCCAGTGGCGGGACAAGTTCTACAACCTTTTATAATAAGCCGCTTTTCGAAGTGAAGTCTTTTGGAGCTACGGAAACAGAGTGGTGGGATAATCTGGTGGAAGAGATGGTGTATAGTGGTTTGGATTATGTAGCTCCCAATTGCCGCGGACGCTTGCCGAAGGCCGACACTGATCCTGCTTATGACAGAGATCATGGTGATCCTACCCGTATCAAAGATTTCATTGCTGCTTTACAGCGCCGGAATGAAGAAAATCTGAAGATTGCCATCTTCGATGACTGTCCGGCTTCTTGGGCGGCTGCCCGCAATTTTGATTTGTACCAGACTTATGCTACATTCATTAATGCCGAAACTCAGCAAAATAAGGGACTGACCGATGAAGAGGTGATGTATCCGCTGGACAATTTGGACGATATATATAAGTATATATGGGACTACAATATAAAACTGGCCTTCGATAACTTTTATGGCGAGAATAAAGCCAATAACAAGTATCTTCTTCGCATAGACGGCAAACCTGTCCTGTTTTTGTGGAGCATCAATGGTTTCCTTAATGTAGACTATGCTGCATTGGGCAACAAGAAAATAGACTGTAAGGGCAAATTAAAGACTATTCTGAACAAGATTCATGCTGACTTCAAGTCGGCTTATGGCGAAGATCTCTTTATTTGTGCCGACAGAGCCTTTCAGGACCGTGATAAAGAGGTGGACGAATCAGTCGTAGAATCACTGAACGATTGGTTTATTGCTGCTGAGCAGGCTCCCACCCGTAGTTCCTGGACGGTACGTACCTTCAATGGAAAAACTGTAGGTGTGGCTGTTCCGGCTTTCTATACCAATGATAAATCGGGTACCCGTATGTTTTTTGATGCAGATCACGGCAAACGTTTGACGGATGCTTTGGACGATATGGTTGCGAAGAGTGCTGATCTGGTCTTCCTGGAAGGTTTTACCGATATGGCCGAGAATGCTGCTTATTGGAGAAGTACCGACAACATTTACTATGACTTCCCCAATCAGCGTCTGAACATTCTCCGTAAATACAGTAGCAGCCGGGCATGGGCCGAATCATTCCGTGTAGAAATGGAGGCCTGCGATTACTTCTTCGATGTATCTGCTAAGAATAGCGGTAATCAATACCGTACCGGAAGTCTGGATGTTGCCAAAATAGCCGGTGTGGCTCCGGATAAGAACACCGAATGGTACGTCACCAGCACAGAGGCGGGTGAGTGGATGGAATGGAAAGAACTGCCTTATGCTGCCGGAGATATTACAGTCAAGGTATGTTATGCTGCCAAAGAAGATGCTAAAATCCGTTTTGATTTTGGCGAAGGCACGAAAAGAAGACAAGGTCCTGTCGTAGAACTTCCTGCTACCGGAGGCGAATGGGTTACTGTCGACGCTTTCACCATGAAGAGCGATGTGAACGGCTGGCGCCGTACCGTGCTGAACATTGTGGCGGGTAAACCTGATTTGAACTACTTCACCATCACTGTAGAAAAATGAAAAGAACAAATTTATTAATTATAAACTTAAGCTAATATGGAGAAACTTTATCTGAAAAGAAGCTGGAGGATAGGGACGTGCCTGATGGTATTGCTCACGTTCTTCGCACTTTCACTTTCGGCGCAAAACCGAAAGGTCACTGGAGTCGTTGTTGACGAGTTTGGTGATCCGCTTCCAGGTGCTAATATTACGGTGGTTGGAAACCAAAACTTAGCTACTGCGACAAATATGGAGGGGCAATTTACCTTGAACAATGTGCCGAAAGATGCTATTCTGAATGTAAGATTCATAGGTTATGCTGTAAAGACTATCAGACTGGCTACCTTGAAAAACAATGATCTGCTGCGCATCGTTCTAAGTGAGGATGTCAAAGAACTGAACGATGTCGTGGTTACGGCATTGGGTATCAGCCGTGAATCCAAATCGTTGGGATATGCCCGTCAGTCCATTGACACGGAATCTTTGCTGGATACACGTGACCCGAACTTATTGAATAGCCTGAGCGGTAAAGTTTCGGGCGTTAATTTTATCTCGAATGGCGGTCCGTTGTCTTCTACCCGTGTAGAAATTCGTGGTAACAACTCCTTGACCGGAAATAACCAGCCGTTGTACGTAATTGACGGTGTGCCCATCATGAACCCGATGGGAGAAGATGGAGACCTGGACTACGGTAATCCTGCTTCAGCTATCAGCCCGGACGATATTGAATCAATCGAAGTTTTGAAAGGTGCCAATGCGGCTGCCTTGTATGGATCTGATGCTGCCAATGGCGTTATTCTGATCACTACCCGTAAGGCTACAAAGAAATCCGGACTCGGTGTTTCTTATGGCTACAATATGCAGTTTACTTTCTTGCGTGAATTTCCTGCCTATCAGAATGTTTATGGTTCGGCCAGCCTTCCGGCTGTCGGTGTGGGTGACGGATTCAACTATTATGGTTCCAACTCAAAGAACGGTTATGCTTATGACCCCAGCCTGCCTTATGGTATTTTTGTATTTAACTGGGCGAATCCGAATCAACGCTCATGGGGGTTGCCGATGTTAGGCTTTGACCTGGTGGGACGTAATAATCAGATACGTTCTTATGTACCTAATAAGGATGGTATCACGGATATGTACGAAATGGGTGTAGCCATGACTCATAGTGTTTCGGTCAATAAAGTGTTTAATGGAGCAGGTATCCGTTTCAACTATACGGGTATCGACTACGACGGAATGCTGAAGAACTTCGATAACATGAAGCGTCACACATTTGACCTGCGTGTGAATATGGATCTGGCTAAATGGCTGTCCAGTGAAATCTCCGTTAACTATCAGCTGGAAACAGCCGATAACCGTGATTATAAAGGTGACAGTAACCGTAACCCGATGCGTGCCATCATGAATATGCCGCGTGACGTTGTTATGGAGGAATTACTGCCGTGGAAGCGCGAGACAGGTGAAGCCTTCACGCGTGGTAACGGATTCTACAATCCTTACTGGCTGCTGAACGAAATCAGCAATGGTGACGGCCGTAATAACTTCCGTGGTAACCTGACTCTTAATATCAAACCGATTCAGGGAATGAATATCCGTTTGCGTGCCAGTGTGGAAAAGGCAAACAAGAACGGTTGGAAGTTCGATAATTATTATACCATGTGGGATATCGACGGACAGTACGAAACTTTCCGTGAAGCCTCCAACAACTACAATTATGAAGGAGTTATTTCTTATAACCGCAATATCAAGAAGGTCAGCCTCAGTGCTAACTTGGGTACTTCCATGCAAAAGAATGACTGGTATAAACTCTGGAATCAGGTTTCTCAATTGGCAGCTCCGGATGTGAAGTCATTGTCCAACAATGCCTCAATATTGAGTGGGACGGAAAGTGTGAACGCGAAAGAGAAGCAGTCCGTATTCGGTATGTTGTCTTTGGGATATCATGGTTTGTTTGTAGACGGAACTTTCCGTAATGACTGGTCAAGTTCTTTGCCGAAAGCCAACAATTCTTACTTCTATGCCTCCGGTAGTGCCAGTGCCGTGTTGACGGAAATCTTCCCCAAACTGAAGAGCAAGACATTCTCATTCGCCAAGTTGCGTGGTTCTATTGCCCGCGTGGGTAACGATGCCGGTTTCGACCGTTTGATTAACAGTTACAGCTACGGAGGTCTGTTCCGTAATGACATGGCATGGTTCCAGGGCGACGCCGTACGTAAGAATCCGAACTTGAAACCGGAAACAACCATCTCAAAAGAAATCGGTGCGGAAGTCCGTTTGCTGGACGGACGCCTGACAGCAGATGTTACTTACTATGACAAATACACTCGTGATCAGATTGTCGAGTCGGAACTTTCTTATTTATCCAATTATCAGCGTGTAATCATCAACTCCGGTAAAATATCCAATAAGGGTTGGGAAATCTCCGTGAGCGGTGTACCGGTGAAGGTGAAGAACTTCGAGTGGAAAACTATTTTCAACTGGTCAAAGAACAATTCCATGGTAGAATCATTGCCCGAAGGTATCGACAAGATACAGATTGGTAGCGGTGTGTATAACGTGAAGTCTTATGCGGAAGTAGGCAAGCCCTACGGTGCTATCTATGCGAAGACATTTAAGCGCGATGCCGAAGGATACATTCTTTGTCAGCTCGACGGGTCGCCGAAAGAAGGACAGGACTATGAATATTTAGGCTGTGTACAAGCCGACTGGCGAGGTGGCTGGAACAACGTGTTCCGTTTGGGTAATTTCTCCTTCTCTGTCATGTTCGACTTCCAGAAGGGTGGTAAGTTCTTCTCTCAGACATCCATCCAGAGTTCTGTAGACGGACAATCCGTCAAATCATTGGAAGGTCGTGACGCGGATTTCTTCTCCAGAAAGATTTTGGGTGAGTCGGACGAAGAACGATATGGCTTCATGCGTCCTCAGAACGCCAACACACCGACTGCAAACGGACAGATTTATCCTGACTGGGGACGTCCTAAAGGGGTAGTTCTTCCTAATTGCCGTTATGACGAAGACGTAGAAGGGCTGGCTGGACAACAAGTATTGGGTTATTGTACCCCCGAACGCTATTGGATGCACTATACCTCTCGCGATATTTCCCGTTTCATCTACGATGCTTCTTATGTGAAGTTGCGTGAAATCACTGTCAGCTACGATTTACCGAAAAAATGGCTGAGAAAGACTCCGTTCCAGACATTCCGTGTGGCGGCTGTCGGACGAAATATTGCTACCCTGTTTGCCAATACACCGCACGGGCTGGATCCGCAGGCAACGAGTACAACAGGAAATGCACAAGGTTTCGAACGTGGTTTCAACCTGCCTTCCGCAACCTATGGATTTGATATTAAAGTTTCTTTTTAAATTCGTAAAGCATGAAATTGAAAAACAAAATATTACCGTTACTCCTGCTGGCATCGACTGCCGTGGGGTGTACGGACGGTTTCGAAACCACCAACTCGGACCCGAACAAATTGTATGAGGTAAATCTGCAGAGTATTTTCCCCGGTACGGTTTACAAAACAATGAATGCGATCAGTGAATTGAATAATAACCGTATGTGGAGTTATTCACGTTACATTACTAACGTCGCTTTCCAGACACCGTGGAACGAAAGGGGAGACGGATTCTACCGTAAGTTTTATGTAGAGATTCTGCGCGACCTGGAAGAGCTGGCAAAAGCATACGATGATGGCTCTTTGCCTAACAGTCTGGCTGTTGTAAAGACATGGAAAGCATTCACTTACTACCAGTTACTGTCACTCTATGGTCCGGTCGGACTAAGCCATGCCGGTATGGACGGAGGAACGGACAAGCGTATCTTTGATTATGATTCGGAAGCCGATGCTTACTATTCCATTTTGGGTTGGCTGGATCAGGCAGTCGATGAGTTCGACGAATCATTCACTGATAAGATTCTGAAAGACCCTGTTTATAACGGAGATGTGCAGAAATGGCGTAAACTGGCTAATACATTACGCCTGGAGATAGCCATGAATATCCAGAACATCAGCGAAGAGAAAGCACGCGAATATGCTGCGAAATCTATGGGACATGAAGAATGGCTGTTCAGTTCTCTGGACGATGCGTTTGCTCCCAAATATGGAACGGTGATCGACAAAGACTGTTCCTGGTATTACACTCGTTTGTATAAAGAAGAAATTCAGACGAAAGCAAACTGGGGACTGATCCCTTCCATGAACGAATATTTCGCCATTTATCTGTTCTCATACAACGATCCGCGTATGGAGACTTACTTCGACGGCTCCAACGTTTATTGGCCGGAACGCCAGCCTTATCGTATGACGGATGTGCTGACTCGTTCACACGACTGTGATGTGAGCGGTTGTTCTGCCAGCGATCAGCAGGAACATCTGCAATGGATGATAGATGGATATGAAGTGCGTGATTCATTGCGTGTACGTTACTCCATTCCATATGTTCCTACACCGGACAATCCGGGTGCCCGTACACCGTTCGGCTGGAGAAGACCGATCGACCCGACCGACCCGAACGGTACAAGAGAAATCCCTGATCCGTTGTCAATGAATGAAGACAACAGATGCTACATCAACCCGAGATATTATGCAATGGACGCTACGATGCCTTTACTGCGCTGGGCAGATGCTTGTTTCCTTTGCGCTGAGGCGAAAGTGAAGTTCGACTTGGGATCCAAGGATGCACAGACCTATTATGAAGAAGGCATCCGTGCTTCGTTCGAAGAGAACGGCTTGTCTGCTTCTTCTGCTGCCTATATGGCTCAGGAAGGAATCGCCTGGGGAACCAGTCATAAAGGATTCTATGATACCCGTAAACTGATGACTGCCGACATCAACGGAGCAGACGGTAAAGAAGGACAGCTGGAACAAATCTACAAACAACGCTGGTTTGCCGACTTCCTGGATGGAATGTCTGCCTGGCGTATGGAACGCCGCACACGTGCATTGAACCTTCCGCCTCTGTTTCTGAACGGATCTCAGGCTTATGAAGAAGGCGGAAATATGTACTATGGCTGGCCCGAACGCCTTTACTTCCCGGATGCGGAACGTCAGACAAATGCAGAGGCTTATTACAGAGCTATCGATTTGTTACAGAAGAATAGTCCGAAGCCTAATGCCGCCCGTTGGGGAGACAATATCTTCACAATGCTTCAGTTCGCAAAACCTGTACCTAATCAGGAAGAAATGATAGCCAGCTGGGAGAATATTGATTATGTACAGTTCAACATGGATTTCCAAGCCAAGAAGTATGGACAGACTTATGAAGAGTTCTTGAAGAATGCCCGTGAGCTGACTGGTATCAAGGATGCCGAAGAGGCTTTGGACAAGGCTTATAACTTCTTGATAGAAGCTACACTTTTAGTTTATAAGGTAGAAAAGTAGTAATTAAGTAATGACTGAAAAATGAAAAAGTATAAGATTTTTAATAAGACAGGTCTTGCAATATGCCTGACGTTGGGACTGGTAGTCGGATCGGCCTGTTCACCGACAGATGACGGTCCTTCCATCGATGATCATTTCTTGAACTATGAGATTCCGCAAATCAGACCGAGCAGCGATATTCCGGTAGGAGCCATTTATTGGAACTTGGGTAGTACGGGTGTGGATGAAAAGAAGTATGCGCGGTTGATTGGTGAATATAATCAAGGCGGACAGTATCCACAGCTTTGTCCGAATGTGCGTCCGGTGCTGGGACGTTATTCGATGGATATCAATAAAGCCGAAACTGCTGACTTGATTCAGCAGCACCTTACCTGGGCAAATAATGCCGGTATCAATTTCCTTATCTTGCCGAACATCGGTCTGGATACCAGTAAGGGAGATTTGCTGAACGAAGGTAACGTGAATTTCGTGAACTATATGGCGGGACTGAATCCCAACTCGGAAGGTATTGAGTGGGGAGGTTTGCGTTATGCGGTTTCTATGGATATGAATAATTTTGCAAGCGGACTGAATAATACCGCCATGATAGAAGATGATGCCGATGAAAATGGTGTCTCTGCACGTTGTGAGCAACTTTATAGCTTTTTTGTCAACCTGACAAGCCGTTTCTGTACGAACAACGATCTTTACTATACTGTAGACGGCAAACCGATGATTGTAGTCTGGAATGCTGATAAGTTGTATGCACGCGATTCTGAGAAACTTTATAATACGATCCGTGAAAGAGTACGTGAAAATGTAAAAGACGGCAATGGCAATGGGCTTGAGATCTATATCTTAGCACGTCAGGAACGCTGGACGCCTCCCGCACGCTGGCATAACTTCTTCCTGAGCGGAAAAGTGGATGCTGTGTACATGGATAATATGTACAATCAGACCGACTGGTTCCGTCCTACCTGCTATCCGCAGTGCATCGACCAAAACTTTAAGTACAACCGCGAATATGAGTGGGCTAATTACGGAGTAGACTTCGTACCTAGCGTTTCACCTTCGTTCAATCAGTGGATAGATGGTGATGGAACTCAGTTCTATAACTTCCCGGTGGTATTTAAGGATGAAGATATGTTCCGTAAGATGTGTAATGTTGCCAAGATGAACTTGGGAAAGCGTCCGATGGTCATCATCGATTCTTTTAACCGTTGGAATGTGGATCAGGCTATCGAACCGACTGACCCGAATTACGGGAATGGATACGGTATGAAATACCTTAATATTGTAAAAGAAGAATTTAAAGTGAAATAAGCATGAAAGCGATAAATTTTATCAATTGGAAATATATCGGCTTGACCGGATGTTTGGTGGCATCGTTACTGACTGCATGTGGTGACGATGAAACCGGTCCGGAAGTGGTGATGCCGCTAGAGCCTAAATTGGAGATCGTGAACGAAGCGTCCACCTTCAGTTTTTCTTCTGCGGGAAATTCCGCTCAAGTGTTGACATTCAATGCCAATCAGGATTGGCATATCGTACTGGATGATTCGGAAGGTGTGGATAATAGCTGGGTAGTGCTGTTTGAACGCGAAGGAACGGCCGGTGAAGGCAACAAAGTATGGGTAGCTGCAGCCGAAAATGTGGAACCGGATGCACGCCGTGCTAATTTTTCTCTCGTGTCCGGTGGCTTTAAGTTTGATTTCGTTATCTATCAGGCACAGAAGGATGCGGTGGTAATCACCGACCCGAAGGCCTACGAAAACCTGGATGCCGGTGAGCATATCATTTCCGTAGAGTTTGGAATTAACACAGGAGAGTATAAAACCAGTTTCCTCTATTCCGGTGACACGGGCTGGATCATGCCGACGGACGAACGCCCCGCAGGTGAACCGGAGACACGTGCGATGGAGAACCATACACTGTACTTTAAGGTGTTGCCGAATCAGAAGTTTGATATTCGTAGAGGTACCATTGAAATCTCTTCGAAAGATAATGATAATGTAAAGGCTACGATGAATATCTTCCAGACCGGTCTGCCCAAACCTGTCATTACGGTCGATAACAAGGAAATGTTCACTAACCTGGCATCGAAAGAAGATTCGATTCTGTTGAAATATAAGGCAACCAATACCAACGGACCAAGGGATTTGACGATTGATATTGATAAGAACGATCAGGATTGGATTTCGTTTAAGCCTGCTATAGACGCCAAGGGCGATTCTACCTTCCTCGTTTCCGTGAAAGAAAATACCGGTGGCGAACGTACGGCAACGATCGCGCTTTGTGCCGCTGCCGACAAGAAGGTGAGAGAAGAGTTTACCGTGACTCAGGCTCAGGCAAGCGATGTGGAACTGGTTATTACCAACAAGAGCGATTTCAGAACAAGTTTGGATAAGCTGGGCAGTGCCGCTACCGTGAAGTATAGCGTACAGTCTACGTTGACCGATCCGAAGAACGAGATTTTGGTGGATATCGTATATCCGGAAGAAAGCGGTTATACGGCAGAGAATGGTTGGCTGCACATGGCAAACAACTCGATGCCCGAACGTGTCATCTTCACGTACGATGTGAATAAGGTACTGAGAGAACGTCAGGCTACTGTCTACATTTATCGCAAGGGGTATGAAAACAAGAAAGACTATATGGTTATCCGTCAGGCTGCGGCCACTCAGATTGAAATTCCGGCTCCGGGAGGTTTGACGAATGTATTGCAGAGTCTTATTGATGACGAAATCTATAAAGATTGGGAATCCATCACTAGTCTAGAGTTGAAGGGCAGACTCAACGATACCGATTTGAACTTATTGAAGAACATGATGACAGCGGGTAAGGGCTACAACCTGAAAACTTTGGATATGACGGAAGTGGAGAATGAAACGCTGAAGAATGGTGTATTCAACGGATGTAACCTTCTGGAGAATATTTCATTCCCGACAGGATTGCAATACGTACCGAGAGAAGCTTGTCGTAACTGTACCAAGCTGAGAACGGTAGTGGTGAACGAAGGTCCGACTTATATCGGTCGTCACGCGTTCGGTAACTCAGTAGTAAATGAAGCTTGGTTCCCGAGTACCATGACTTATGTTTACGGATATATCTTTGATAATGTGACGGCACTCAAGACTTTGCACTTGAAGTCATTGCCGTTCCAGTGTAAGGAAGTTGCCCGTAGTGATGCCGACGAAGGTGCTACCCAGCCGACAACCTGGTGTACTGTCTTTAAGACATGGCCGAGCACGGTATATGTACCGATGGAATATTTGGAATATTACAAGAATCCGGACCCGAAACACGTAGTTTCCATGCACTTCCAAGACCTGTTGAATACATTGACATCCGAATCGGAAGAATGGACGAAGGGACCGAAGGTTCAGCAACCTTACTTGAAGTCCAATTCGGCATTGAAGAGCAACTTTACCTGGGGATCATCTGCCACTACTATCATGGGAGAATCCAATTGATATAGAGTCAAGTAGGTATACTATAAAAAGAGCGGACTATCAATGGCGGGAGTCTTCCCGCCGACTGATAGTCCGCTTTTCTTTTGAGTCAGTAGTGAAGTCATGCATTGTTTCCTTGTCGATTCATTCGTAATGGTACAGTGAGGTTTTTAGTCCTATGACATAAAAAAAGAAAAGAGTAATTGTTGTAATAATTCATTTGCTTATTTAAAGGACAAAGAACTTTTCAAGGTCAGCACCCATATCTATACGAAAGATATTGACCGATTATGCAGTAACTTCCAATCGTTTATTAATAAATTCTTTCATCGTTTATTATAAACGTCCCCCAAGTTTATTATAAACCCGAATATTGCTATTTTAGTAATAAATATCAATATAAAGCAACAAAAAGGGCTGCAATTCCCATAAAGAATCGCAGCCCTTAGCTTGTATCAGACTATCTGACAAGCATTATCCGAAGTGGAAATGCCTGTAATCTGTTATTATATTATACTTATTATCGCTCATTTTTCGTCTATATTATCAATGTTATCAAATTTTCTTCCGGTTTCTACTTACAAATATACAACATAAAAAGCGGTTTGTCAAGTCCTCCATGCTTCTTTCGTACATCTGATTATCCATTCATACAGTTTAGCTCATTCCCGTACGGTTTTGAACTAAATGATAGTCGGTTCTATCTTCAATTCTCCTCCTTCGGGAAGGAGGAGTACCCGTAGGGGGAGGTGGTAGGTGAATACGTAATCCTATCATTTACAAAGAAATAGGTATAAATATTATTTCTCCTACCACCTCGGTCTTCGACCACTCCTCCTTCCCGAAGGAGGAGAGTTGAGTTACTATTGTGTACTACTGTTTAGTTCATTCCTTTGCAGGAAAGAAGTAAAGCTATATAGTTATAAATCGGCGAATGGTGTTTTATAATCTTCTCCCATCGAGTCCCGATACTCCTTGCAGAAACGGTCATACAGATTTCGTGCAATCCCTTTCTTTCCCTGTGCGGAGAACACAGCGCATTTGGCGGCCAATGCTTCTTCATTCAGCGGGTCATGCAGGAACATGATGTCTGCCAGGCGGAGAATCATGTCCGGATGATTACGTTGCTTTTCGATTTCAAACAGATCCTTCAACAAGTCGATGGAGTGGCTGGAGTATGTCTCTTTGAAGTCATCCAACCAATCGAGAATAGTGTTGGGCAACAATGGTCCATACAACAGAAGTTCCAGGATCCGGTTGAGTAACTCGCTGTTTTCTTTCTCCTTGAATTGCTGGATGCGTGCAAGTACTTCGCGATAGTCGCAGAATACGTTCTCGCCCCATTTAATGTGCATGAAGTTGTTTTCCGTCACGACTTCTACATCACCGATGCTTTCCAGTAATACCCGGAGCTTGCGTAAATTTACGTTACGGTTGTTGCGGGCAGCCGTCTCTTCCTTATCCGGCCATAGGATTCCCGTTGTTTTGGAGGTCAGGATACCGTTCGGATTCTTTTCTGTATATAATATCAGCAAAATAAGCAAGTGCTTCAGACGGGGAGTGAAATTGGCGGTGATATCATTACCCTCTTTATCGCGTACATTGAAACAGCCCAGCAATGAGATGGAGGAACGGCTACGGTCGTAGTAGTGGACTATCTCTTTCGGTGCGGGCTCGTTTTCTTGTTCCGGCATTGTCGGAGTAACTTTCTCTTGATTCTCTGAGATGACTTTTGGAGCCGTAACCGATTGAAGTGTTTCTTTTGAGATTGCGGACGATTGGATTGGCTGACGTTTGCTTCTTGAACGATAGAACAACCAGGCACCACAACCTAGTATTGCCAGGGCACCGATGACGTACAGCAGATTCCACCATTTGCCGGAGCCCATTTCATCCACCGACTGACGGATATCTATCTCGTTGACTAGAGGCATATTGATGGAGTAGATCTTTATATCGTGCGTACGATTGTTCAGTATCTTGTCCAGTACAAGGAACAGTTTCCTGTGAGTCGGTGAATAGTAAAGGTTAAAATCGCAGTCCTGATAATCCAGTCGGTTATTGATCGGTTTTGAAACTTCTGTATAAACGGGGCTTTTCATGGAAATCTTCCACAGTGTTCCCCCGTTGTCCGTAGATACGGCATAGAAAGAACTGTCTGTCGGCTCGAAGTACATGGAGGAAGCCATGATAGTTTCCTTGTTATCGTCTTTTTTCTCCCAGATGGTGCGGGACTGTTTACTTTTTAAATTGATGGCATACAGGCCGAGGTAGTAATGGGTACTCAATTCCTGTTTACCATATTTGTTTCCTTTGCCTCCAAAGATATATAGTTCGTCGCCCACTACTGCCATAGCAGCCGAATAGCGGGGATAAAGAGGATGATCATATTTAATTTGCTCCATAATTTCACTGCCGGACTTCATGCGGAACAGGTCATTACGGTATTTATAGAAGCCATATCCGCCGAAAAAGTAGAATGAGGTGTCGGCGGGGTTAAATGCTTTGGCATGGTTATAGTTGTTGGGCTCTTTGGTATTCCGTATTTCGTTGCTCCATTTTCCGTCGGCGAACGAAAAGCGGGAGATGATGTTTTCTGTCAGTGAGTAAGATACCAGTGCATTGCTCAGCGTATCATACAGCAGGTGATTGGGATATTCTACGGCAGGATATCCTCCGCGTACGGCAGTCTCTTGTTTGAGTCTTCCGTCTTCGTCCAGCACTTTCACCGATTCGGGGCTGACTACATAGAATAAGGCGCAACGGGCGTCGAATGCTATGCCTACTCTGCTGGAAGTAGTGATCTTATTGATTGTTTTCCATTCGATATGGTTGTCTATCAGCCAGAGAGGCTGGACAGCACGTGCAACGGCTCCCTCTTTTTCGTCATAACAGAGATTGTCGTTATGTTTCCATAATTTCCATTCTCTTGTCAGTTTGCCGTCCTGTATGATGTTGATATCCCTTAAGTTGACAGGGGCTACTTCCGCCTGATAGCCTAACATCTGTCCGAATGTAATCGTTACACTGTTTGTTTCTTGCAGGGGGAAGGTGGACGACATCTTTTTTTTGTCGTATTCTATTTCGATCACATTGTCTTTTTGGCGTAGATTCAGCGAGACATTGATCCATTTTTCCAGTTCTATGGGTTTGTCAATGATGATAATTTCATCATTGAGCATTAAAGCGGGAGCATGGTTTTGCTCGCCTGCAACAAACGAAAAGCGTATTATCTGGCCTTTGTCTGTCTTCAGATGAAGAATGGAGCCATAGTCGGCTTCATTGGCACGTATATATATCTGAAAAGAAATGGTTAAGTCGTTTTTTACGGAGAAAGGTTGGTTGTCATCCAAATATAAAGTAGACCTTTCCGGTGCCGGTACGGCATGAGACTTAAGATAAAGTCCGTAATCATATAAAGGAGACGCATCCAGTCTGCCCGCCAGGCAAAGCAGGATAAAAATCAATAATTGCAGTTGATATTTCATAGTACTTCTACTTGAATCTGTTCCTATGTGGCAAAAGTACGAAAAACAATATGATATTCATAAGAATCGGGGACTTATTTTATATAACCAAAGTGTTGGAATACTCGTATATGATAGCTGTCGTCCGGAGAATATGACAAGAGGTATTGTCGAAGAATCAGATATTATTTCGATGATTCTTCGACAAACCTCTTGCGCTTAATCGCTAGAATATAGCTACTTGATTTCTAATGATGGAGGAACATCCTCTGCTCCGCTGGCCCATGTCTTGTTGGGTTTGTTGCCCATCACCAATACTAGCTTGCCACCGCTCATCAGGTCGTCATGGCTGAACCATGATTTGTTCCATTCTTTGCCATTCAGCGTGGCGGACTGGATGTATTTGTTATCAGCAGAAGCATTCTTAGCTTCGATTTCGAAGACGGCTCCGTTGCTGAGTGTAATCTTGGCGTCTGTGAAAAGCGGACTTCCGATGGTGTAGGCCGGCAATCCCGGAGTGACAGGGTAGAAGCCCAGGGAAGAGAAGACCACAAATGAAGTCATACCTCCGCCGTCCTCATCTCCCGGAATACCCATCAGGTCATTGCGGAACCATGTTTTCAGCATTTGACGGATGCGCTTCTGTGTTTTCCACGGCTGTCCGGCATAGTTATAAAGATAAGGAACGTGCAAAGACGGTTCGTTCGCCATCGAGAATTGGCCTACATTACCCGTATGGTCGGGCAGTTTCGCGTAGAATGCATATTTGCTCCGTCCCAGCGGTTCGGTGAAAGTACGGTCAAGGTTGGCGATGAACTGCTCGTTTCCTCCCATAAGGCTGATGAGGTCGGCTACATTGTGTGGCACGTCCCAGCGGTAAACCCAGCCGTTGTTTTCTCCATAATACTCACGGGCTCCCATGCCTCCGGGGAAACGGTAGTCGAATGGTTCGATCCATTGTCCTTCCTTATCTTTCGGATGGAAGAAAGCGGTCTCTTTATTGTAGAGATTCCGGTAGTTATACGAACATTTCAGATAGTATTCGGCTTCTTCCTTCTTGTTCAGAGCTTGGGCGATACGGGAGAGACACCACTGGTCGTAGCTGGTTCCCAGAGTGACAGCGACAGGCTGGCGCTTCTCGAAAGGATGTACGTTCGGGTCGTTTTCCGGTTCATCCACACGGAGGGCGGGGATATAACCGTTTTCACGGTAGAAATTGTCCAGCCAGCCGGCCGGTGCTCCCGACCACGGGGCGAGCGTCTTTTCTTCAATCCCTTTCCGGCAAGCTTCGTAGGCTTTTGCCGTGTCTACTTTCAACCCTTTTGCCAGTGCGTCGGCTACCGTGGCAACGGCATGATTGGAGTTCATGCGACGTGTGTCACCCGTTACTTCGGGGAAAGTAGGCATCCACATATTGCCCATTTGTTCCGCCATGCGCAGGTAAGATGCGATGATGTCTTCTTCCTTTTGTTGGTCGATCAGTGTGCGGAGAGGATGTGCGGCACGGTAAGTGTCCCAAATCCAGTCGTCGGTGTAGAAAGGAGTACCGTTGTCTTCGTGTACTTTTCCGTCGAAGGCGCTGAAGTAACGGCCGCCTTCGCTCATGCAGATAGGGCGTTCGAAGGTACGGTAGAAAGAAGAGTAGAATACGGTTTTGTCATCTTCTGTTCCTCCTTCTACTTGGATACGTCCCAACGTTTCGTTCCAGATTTGACGTCCCGCTTCTGCCAGTGCTTTGATGTTATAGTCTTTTAATTCACGGTGTAGGTTCTTTTCGGCCTGTTCCTCGCTGATGAAGGAAATACCGTAGCGGAGGTTGACCGTTGTGGTTCCATCGGCAAAGCGCCATGCCGCACAGGCGTTTGCGCCTTCGGCATTATCCTTGCTTGTTTCAATAGTGCCGTTTTCGAGGATGCCGGCGCTTATCGGCTTCTCCTGTGCTTCTATATATACATAGACATTGGTGTTGTCATTTAGTTGCTGGCGACCGCTGATGAAGTTCTCGTTGGCGTGGATAGAGCCATTGCGGGAGTTCACGATGAGGTAAGCCGGTTTGTCTGCCTCGTACGTTATCCGGTAGATAGCCGACTGATGGGAAAGCGCATATTCCGCTTTCATACGGTTGTCATCCAGTTCCACATCGAAAGAATAAGGAGTAATGTGCTCGTTGTCATAGTTGTACGTTATGACCGGACGCAGCTTTTCTCCCTGATAGGGACTGAAATTGAATGCGGAACGTTCCCGGTGATTGGTGACAATCAATGGAAGCCCCTTCAGCAGTTCGGAGGTGTAATCGGCACGTTCCGGGTAAACACGAAGCATACTGTTGGGTAACTGGATGGTGGGGAACGTGGGAACCAGCAGATGGCTGATGTTGCCGATATACGGGTTGACGTAATCGACCGGTGTCCGATCCGCTGTTTGCAGGCTACCATTACATGCGCTCAGCGTTGAAATGATAGCCGCCGAGGCTAAAATGTGTGTAAGTTTCATCATATATTTATTTACTATTATTTGGTTTCCGGATTCACGAAAGCTGCTTTCAACAGCGGAAGGAAATCTTTCTTGTTATCGCATTTGAAATAGCCGGTGAAGTCGTTCCGGTCTCCGGCTCCTAGTTTGATCACCAGTTTATTCCATCCTTGCAGCAAGGGCAATTCTTTGTAGATGATTTCGTTGCGTCCGTCGTGGGATACAGCCGTATAAGGTTTGTCGTTGATGAGCAGCGTGCGTTTCTTTGCTTTCACAAAGAGGGATAGTTTCGGCATGTTCGGCTCTATCAACAGGTCGTCTAGAGGGCGTGGACTGAATACATAAAGTTCCAGTGTCCATTCACCGTCGCTGTCCTTCACCAGTTTCTCTTTGGTGGCTACGGGGAAGTTGATCTGTTCGTCGCGCAGGAAGAAGACCTCGTCGATATTGACTTCCGGCTTTTGGAAGGCTATTCCGGCATTCTTCAGGATAGCGCTCAAAGTGTTGAACCCCTTCTCCGAGTTGGCAAATTCGGTTAATGTGTTCAGATAGAAGGTGGAAGCGTTCTGCTGGCATTTTACAAATACAGGAGTGGCGGCTGTACATTCGTATTCACTGCGGATCGTTCCGGCAGTCTTGATCTCTTCCGGGCGTTTGTTCCACTTTCTCCAGTCGGTCTTACAGGCGTTCAGCAAGACCTCGCCTTCTTCTACGAAAGCTCCTTTCAGCGAGTAGCTGGAAGCGTTGGTCTTCTGAAGTTCGCAGAAGTAGAAGTCGGAATTATTGAGTCCGTGCATCCATGACTTTTGTACGGGCAGGAAAGAAGAACGCTGCAGATTATCCAAGGACACCGGAAGCGGAAGAATTTCATTGTATGCGGCTACCGTTTCCGGTGTGAGTCCCCATATCCATACATCCGCACCTTTGGCGATTTGCTTTTGCATCTCATCTTTGGTAGAAGCATCCAACTTTTGGCTACCGTCTACAATATAGAGCAACAGGGAAGGAGTGTTTGCCTTCTTGGCGAATATGACTCCTTGCGCATCCATCAGCTGCTTTAATTTACTGTTCTGACTACCGATAAAGATGACTTCCTTATACTTTTTGGAAGGAGTTGTTGTTTTGCGATGATCGTACTGTTGTTTGTCGATTACAGCATAAGGAGACCAGGCCGGTTGCCCCGGAGCATTGGCTGCGCGTAGAGCACTGTACATCGGCCATTCCTGATAGAGCGGCAAGGTCGGGTCGTAACCGGGGTTGAACGTCGTACAATAAGGGCCTACCCGTTCGGGCTGCACGCCCGGAACTCCCTCTTTGTAATCACCGAAGAAGACTCCGTCAGCTTCAACGGTGGGAGCTTTGCTTTTGTCTTTCTTGCCGAGTGGAAGCGGTTTCAAGGCATACCATGCCATATTGAAGACTGTGCTGTAAGAGGCTCCCATCTGTCTTTGGTTGACGATGAGGTTGTAACATTCGTTAGCCAGCCCTTCCATACGGCCTTCCTGTGATTCGTAAGCGCGTTCTCCATTATATTTGGCAACCTGTTCCGGGGTGCCGTAATAAGCCATACTGTGTTCACCGATTCCCCAAGGTTTTCCGATTTCGATCCAGCGTTTCATGGAGTTGATGTCTCCGTAGTGGCCTACGGTCACGGGCAATATACCGTCACCGTCATCTTCCCCGTCTGCTGAAATCCACGGGCGGGTAGGGTCGTACTGATGTACAATGTCACGCCATTCTTCCCATGCCTTCTTTTGTACCGGCATCAGTTCGGGGCGATTGTAAACGTGCAGGATAACGGGTTTGTTTTCGTTGCTGATACTCCAGCCGAAAACGGACGCGTGATTTCTGTCGCGCAGGACAAAACGTTTCAGATGTTCTTTGGATGCTTCCCAGAAGAGGTCGGAGTCCAGTTTCGGACCACCGTCGCTGGCCCAGTTGGCTGTTTCATTCAGTACGCAGATCCCCATTTCATCAGCCATATCAAGGTAGAAGCGGGGATAGACTTGCGCGTGCGGACGGACTGCGTTGGCATTCATCCCTTTAATGGCGGTGAACCAGGCCCACGCATAACGGCGGGTCATCTGCGGGATACCCATAAAATGCCAGGAGTCACCATGCAATGCGTAAGGTTCGCCGTTCAGGTATTGTGTAGTACCTTGCAATGTCCATTCACGCCAGCCGAAACGTTCGTATTTGGTATCGACAGTCTGTTTCTGGTTATTGACGGAAAGTAACAGGGCATACAGGTTGGGATGCTCCGGAGTCCAGTATTTTAATATGTCCTTGTCGACAGGTACTTGCAAGGTCACTTTCTGTGAAGCCTTGGCTGGCAGGGACAGTTTCGTAGGAGCGACTTTCAATGCTTCATTACCAAGCGTCCAGTTCGGAACGGGAGCGGAGTTGACGTCTGTTCCTGCGCAGTTCACCCATTCGCAGATATTACCTTGTAGTTGTACATCAGTCTTCTTCTCTGTCCGGTTCTGAAGAGTTACTTCTATTTCCAGTGTATTCTTTGATACCAGCGGTTTTACGTATACGTCTTCCAGATGGATTTTCGGCAAAGCCAACAGATATACATCCTGCCAGATACCGTTGATCTGATACCCCCACATCGATCCGCCCGGAACAATGCGGCGTCCGATGGTCGCATTGTTTTCGAATAACGACTGGCTTCGTACGCCTACCAGTATCTCTATGTTTTCGCCGGCAGTCACTTTATCGGTGATGTCAAAGCTGAACGGTAAGAACAAATCGAAGTTCTCGCCTACCTTTTCTTTATTTACGTAGACTTCAGAATATCCGGCTACGGCCTCAAAGTGAAGTTTGATTTGTTGCCCCGACCAGTCGGCAGGGATGGTGACATTCTTCTTCATCCATGCCATTTTCACTTGTTCCCATTCTTTGGGGTATGAAGGGTAGTTGCGGTGGTCGGGACCTTCCAGGTCGCGGTAAGCAAAAGCATTGATATTCCACGGTGAAGGGATTTTGATACGTGTTTTGCTCCATTCGCTGTCGTTTTCCGGCAGGGGTAGTTCGGGAGCGATACCTTTTCCCTGAACGTATTCTTTCGGCAAGCGGACAGGCTGGAAATCCCAATAACCGTTGATGCAAATCTCTTGTCGATGTTCCTTTTCTGTTTGGTTCACCAGACCTTCGCTGGGGGCAAAGGTGTAGGGATAGACCAGTTTCTGGTCATTAGCCACTGTTTGTGTCTGCGCGTTTACCTTTGTAGATTGCAAGGTAAAGCCGGTCAGCAGACCGCATAGTAAAATTAAACTTCTCTTCATATTCATAATTTAATGAGTTTTTCGGTATTATCAAGGGCAAAGTAAAGGTCGAACCATTAAAAAGAGAGGATAAAGCAAATTAATTCTTCATTAAAATGGAATTAATTGTATCATAAAATGTCTTTTTCTCTCCGGAAAGGATGAAAATGGTCCGGTTACTTGCTTTTTATCCGAATGTAACTCACTTGGGCTTTTCGTATTGTTCTACCGCCCTCCTTAATTTCTTTTCTATTAGCTCCACCAGTGTCTGCGGGTAAAGAACTTGTATTCCGTTGGCATATCCGAAGAATACCCGTTCCAGTTCATGGTTGATGACTACCTTTATTTCAAGAATCACACTTCCGTCTACCATTGTTTCTATGGTTCGTTGGCTGTGGTGTATCGGTTTGGTCAGGATGTAGGGAACTTCGGCGGCAGCTACTTTAAAACCGACCTTCTCGGCTTTGCTTCCGGAGTTTTTGGTCACCCCTACCAAGTCGTCAAAGAATGTGTTCGGGTCGAAGAATGTATTCTTTATAAAGGGTTCCCGCGATAACACCTCTAACGAATGGATTCTGTCCAGAGCCAGATTCTGCAATATCCGTCCGCTTTTTCTGACTCCAAATACGAACCAACGGTTGCGATATTCCTTTAATAGATAAGGATAGAAGATGAAGCTGTTTGCCGAACGGGCCTTGAACGAACGGTATTTAAGTTGCAGGGGATGTTCGTTGACGATGGCATGGTAAATGGTATCCAGATAATCCAGCCCTTTCAGAGATTCGTTCTTTTCGAAGTCGATGACCGGAGTCGTCTTCATTCGGGCGGAGGCTACGTGATCTTCCAGCCGGTTCACAATCTCACTCATCTCCGTGAAGTAGGAGAAACCCTTGAACTGCCGCAGAACTTCCACGGCTTCCGACATCGTTTTCAGGTCCTGTTCGTTCAGCGGGGTCTGTGTGATACTGTATTCCGGGTCTTTGTACTTGTAATACTTGTTTTCGTATACCACAATCGGTGCGTTATAACCCAGCTTCTCGCTGCGCATCATCTGTATATCCATTTGTACGGCACGTTTGCTGATTCCCTTGTCGATTCCTTCATATTCGTAAAGGGCATCCGAGCAGGCATCTACCAAGTCTTCCAGTGTCCAGCGACGATAAGGATTACGCAGACAGTTATCAATCGTTTTATAACGAATCAAGGCATTTCTATTGACCGGCATAGGCGGAAGTATAAAGATTTTCTCCAAAAGTAGAAAAATAATTTGAGGTACGCAAAAAGGCTGCGTACCCACCCCCGTATCTTTGCAGAAGAAAACAAATAAAGAGTATAAATGATGAAGTTTAACTGGATAAATAAAGGAATGAATAAAGTGCTGAATAAAGAATCGGCACCGGCTTACCGGCTGACACCCGAATGGGAATTGTACACATCCGTGGTAACTACTTCATTGAACAACAGTTTCTATGAGCAGGCGGAAGAGAGAATAGAAAGGGTCCGTACGCTGATCGGAAAATGTGACCCTTTGTTTGTGGCGCAACTGGCGGCGTACGCAAGAGAAACGATGAACCTGCGTTCCATCCCTTTGGTGATGGCGGTAGAACTGGCGCGTATCCATCAGGGCGACAATCTGGTGAAGCGGGTAACTGCCCGTACCGTTCGGCGTGCCGATGAAATCACCGAACTGCTGGCCTGTTATCAGCAGGCAAACCGGCGGACGGGGACAAAGAAACTGAATCGTCTTTCCAAACAGTTGCAGGCAGGGCTACAGGATGCATTCAATACATTCGACGCGTACCAGTTTGCTAAGTATAACCGTTCGGCAGAAGTTTGTCTGAAAGATGCCTTGTTTCTTGTGCACCCGAAAGCGAAAGATGAACGGCAACAGGAAATTTTCAATGGAATAGTTAACGATAATCTTCCGGTTCCCTATACTTGGGAGACAGAATTGTCTGCTTTAGGTCAGTGTACCTTTGCTACGGAAGAAGAACGGCGAAAAGCTTTCCGTGCCAAATGGGAAGAATTGATAGACAGTGGTAAACTAGGATACATGGCTTTGCTGCGCAATCTGAGGAATATATTGGAAGCGGAAGTTTCCGCAGATCATATTCTGACAGTAGGGAAGAGGCTGTCTTCCGAAAAGGCGGTTGAGAACTCCAGGCAGTTGCCTTTCCGCTTTTTGGCTGCTTACCGTGAGTTGTCGAAGACTCCTTCGCTCTATGCTACGATGTTGATGACGGCTTTGGAACGTGCCGTGCAGGTATCTGCTCGCAATATTACCGGATTTGATGAATCTATCCGTGTGCTGATAGCCTGTGACGTATCCGGTTCCATGCAGTGTCCGGTTTCGGCAAAGAGTAAAGTATTGTACTATGACATCGGTTTGCTGCTGGGAATGTTATTGAAGTCACGTTGCAAGCAGGTGATGACGGGTATCTTTGGCGATAGATGGAAGATTATCAATCTGCCCGATACGGGTATCTTGTCCAATGTCGATGCTTTCTATAAAAGGGAAGGTGAAGTGGGATACTCTACAAACGGGTATTTGGTTATCAAAGACCTGATAGACCGGAAGGCGCAGATGGATAAGATAATGATGTTCACCGACTGTCAGTTGTGGAATAGCCATAGTGATTTGCAGATAACGGATTTGTGGAGGAAGTACAAGAAAATTTGTCCGGCAGCCAAGTTGTATCTGTTTGACTTAAGCGGATATGGCAACACTCCGCTGGATATCACTCGTGACGATGTATTTTTAATAGCGGGATGGTCGGATAAGATATTTGATATTTTGTCTGCAATCGACAAGGGAAATGATGCGTTGCAGGAGATAAAAAAGATAGTGATATAACCGGAGTTCTCAGGATTCCGGTTTACGGAAAAAAACAGAAACAAGTGTCGTAGAGAAGAGTTACTTCGTTTGGGACGACCATAGGTCGCGGGTTCGACTCCCGCTGCTCTCCTTATTCTTTAAGGAAAAGCATAGCTCAGTTGGATAGAGCAGGTTATAGTCTCTTTTCGTTTGTTACCTTGTTTTTTACTTTGACATAAGCAGAATGTCGTAGAGAAGAGTTACTTCGTCTCATTTTAGGGGAGGAATAGTGAAGTTGTAAAATCAGCAAGACTATCCGGTTCGACTCCGGCATTGACGTGCCCCGTTTCTCTTTTCGCCTGTTACTTCTGCTTTTAAAAAACAGAAAGGGATGCCGTAGTATAGAGATACTTCGCTGTTAACGATTCGGTTGAACGCTTGTCTTTACAGACTTGAGGTACAGGTTCAAATCCTGTCTTGGCGGCTGGTCACACAGTTGGTCATGTAGTTTAAAACACACTCTGTACGCCTGTAGCTCCCTTTTTTCAATGATGTATCAAAAATGTTACTCTTTGAAACAAAGTTTATAGACGAAGGTGAAGATACCCCCTATCTTTGCCTCCGTCAATTTTTGATTAACACTAGTATAACTCTGAATATCCTGTTACCATGAAAACAACTCCTTGGATAAAACTGTGTAAAGGTGCCGTACTCGCACTGACTGTTTCCTTTGGACTGACCTATTGCCAGTCGACCAAAAGCACGTTCACTCTTGAACAGAAGGGGGATAGCCTGACAATTGTCCACATCGTTCATCCTACCCATTATATATTACTCCCCATCGAAGAAGAAGCCGACGAAAGTCAGGTGCGTCTTGATACGGGGAACGCAACGGATACCGATATGGATATCCGTCTGGCACAGACAAAGGTCGATTATTTTGTTCCCTTTGCTTTGCCGGCTGATGCAAAGACAGTCACTCTGCGCATTCAAAAGAAACCGAAAGACGCCCTCTGCTGGGAAGAAATCAAATTATCCGATACGTTTGATACTGCCAATACGGATAAATTCCGTCCTGTCTACCATCATACTCCCCTTTATGGCTGGATGAATGATGCAAACGGATTGGTATATAAAGACGGAGAGTATCATCTGTATTATCAGTATAACCCTTATGGCTCCAAATGGGGAAATATGCACTGGGGGCATTCGGTCAGCAAGGACCTGATGCATTGGGAACATCTGGCTCCTGCCATTGCCCGTGATACATTAGGGCATATCTTTTCCGGCAGTTCTATTGTCGATCAGGAGAATGTGGCGGGCTACGGAGCAGGTTCCATCCTCGCTTACTATACTTCTGCCAGCGATAAGAACGGACAGATTCAGTGTCTGGCTTATAGCAAAGACAATGGACGAACATTTACTAAATACGAAAAGAATCCTGTCCTGCGTCCTTCCGACGGTCTGAAAGATTTCCGTGACCCGAAAGTCTTCTGGTATGCACCGGAGAGTAAATGGGTGATGATTGTCTCTGCCGATAAGGAAATGCGTTTCTATGACTCCCATAATCTGAAAGACTGGAACTACCTGAGTAGCTTTGGCGAAGGATACGGTGTGCAACCCTGTCAGTTTGAATGTCCGGATATGGTGGAACTTCCTGTAGACGGCGATATCAACCATAAGAAATGGGCATTGATTGTCAATGTAAATCCGGGATGTTACTTCGGAGGAAGTGCTACTCAATATTTTATCGGTGACTTTGACGGCACAAAATTTATTTGTGACAATCTGCCGAATGTCACGAAATGGCTGGACTGGGGGAAAGATCACTATGCTACCGTCTGTTTCTCAAATACGGGAGACCGTGTGGTGGCAGTGCCTTGGATGAGCAACTGGCAGTATTGCAATATCGTTCCGACCCGGCAGTTCCGTAGTGCCAATGCACTGCCCCGTGAATTGGGACTCTATACACAGGATAATGATATTTATCTTTCCGCCGCACCGGTAGCGGAAACTAAGAACTTACGAAAAGAAAGCAAGGATGTTCCGTCCTTCACGGTAGACAAGGATTATCACATCGAATCTTTATTGACTGATAATGAAGGAGCTTATGAGCTTTCTCTGAATATCATAGCTGGAAAGGCGGAAATTATGGGATTCAGTCTTTTCAATGACAAGGGAGAGAAAGTGGATATTTACCTTAATCTTCCGGAAAAGAAGCTGGTGATGGACCGTACGAAAAGCGGCATCGTAGATTTTGGGAAGAACAGCTCTCCGCACGAGATCGAGGCGCACGACCGACGGAAGACGACTTCTATCAATTATATAGATGATTTCGCATTGGCTACATGGGCGCCTATCCAAAAGGAAAATGAATACAAACTGGATGTCTTTGTTGATAAGTGTTCGGTAGAAATATTTCTGGATGGTGGGAAGATAGCGATGACTAATCTGATTTTCCCTACAGAGCCATACAATCGTATGTGTTTTTACAGTAAGGGCGGTACATTCGCAGTCGATTCATTTAGTGTGTATAGATTAGGTTTATAAAAGGATGGATTTATTTTTCAATAGGTATTTATCAAGGATATAATCAATTGTTTATCACTTGTATAATCAGTATTTCATAGATTGGATTTATGAGTTAGTTTTTAAGTTAGGTTTTGTAGATTAGGTGTTTGGCAGCTGCCGTCCGTGAGGTCCGGCAGCTGTTCTGTGTTTCTTCAGTCTATTCGCAGAATAGGCTGTCATTACTTATTCATCGATCTCAATCGTATACCCTCCTCTGAAAGTTTCTTCCGGTTGCAGGTGTTGCATCCAGTCTTTGTCTTTGTATTCGCCTGTGTAATGTGCGCGGTCACAGCGGCCATACCACGGTTCAATGCAGACAAAAGGGGCATTCTTTGCAGGCGGAGACCATAAACCGACTACGGGAGCATGAAAGTGCAGGCTTAAATAAGCTTTCTTTTCCTTGGTATAAAGAGTCACTTTATGGATTTGCTCATTCTCTATTATCAAAGCATCTTTATCGAATGTATGTGTATCCAATGGCAATAACCCGTCTGTAAGTTCCAGAGAATATTCAGTGGAAGGGTCTGCGCATCCTTTCTCTGAGATGAGGATATACTTCAATCCTTCTTCCTTGTCAAAACCGAAGAAACCACGATTCTGTGTATCCGCATTAAAATCCGGCCAATAAAATGCAGGATGCGCACCGATTTGAAAATACATTTCTTTTTCTCCGGTATTCTTAACTTCCCATATAACCTCGATCTGCTTACCCTGAATACGATAACCTATTTCCAGACAAAACGGGAAAGGATATTTCTGTAATGTCTCTTCATTACTGACAAGGCGGTATCGTACTTCGTCATCTTTCTCTGAAACAAGAGTAAATTCCATATCACGGGCAAAGCCGTGTTGACTCAATGTATAAGCGATACCTTCATTACGATACTGGTTTTCCCACACACTTCCTACAATCGGGAAAAGTACAGGAGAGTGGCGTTTCCAAAAAGCAGGGTCGGCTTGCCACAGATACTCTTTCCCATTGGCGAGGATACTGCAAAGTTCGGCTCCATATGGAGATACCTGAATAGTAAGTTGTTCGTTGGAGATTGTTTTCATATCATTCAGTTATTTAGTTGAATACTCATTTGATTCATCTTTCAATTCCTCTTTTGACTTCTCTTTTGATTCTATTTTCGATAAAATGCCACTTTGAGCATTGTTCATCATCCCATACGGTACGGATTTTCTTTTCTTCGAAAAGCTTGATAGCTTGTTGTTTGGTCATTATTTTATGTATAAAAGGTCTCTGTTTATTCATTAGCAAATGTCTTTATTGACACACAAAGGTAACCTTTTTCGAGGGGATATACTTATGAACTATTAATTTTATTTCATCCGGGTATAAAACCCTATAAAATAGCGTTCTATGCAACATATCTTACAGCATTTGAAACATTTTTTTCAGTCGGTTGACTTAAATCAACCGTAATTTGCATCATCGAAAAGAGAAAATTCGTACTTTTAAATTAATAACATTAAACTAATGCCTGGTATCATGAAGAACAAAAAACTTCTTTGCAGCGTTTGTTTCCTGTTTGCTTTCATGTCGGCCCTGTGGGGGCAAAACATTACGGTAAAGGGAAACGTTACTTCTAAAACGGATGGGCAACCGATTATCGGTGCTTCTGTCGTTGAAACTACAGCTACAACCAACGGAACAATTACAGACTTCGATGGTAATTTCACTCTTTCAGTTCCGGCCAACTCTACTTTAAAGATTACGTATATTGGTTATAAACCGGTGACCGTAAAAGCGGCTGCTATCGTTAATGTACTACTGGAAGAAGATACCCAGATGGTAGATGAAGTTGTCGTAACAGGTTATACTACACAGCGTAAAGCCGACCTGACAGGTGCTGTTTCTGTAGTAAAGGTAGACGAAATTCAGAAGCAGGGTGAAAACAATCCGGTGAAAGCCCTTCAGGGACGTGTCCCCGGAATGAACATCACCGCCGATGGTAATCCGAGCGGATCGGCTACCGTACGTATCCGCGGTATCGGTACGCTGAACAATAACGACCCGCTTTATATAATCGACGGTGTTCCTACCAAAGCCGGTATGCACGAACTGAATGGTAATGATATTGAATCCATTCAAGTCTTGAAAGATGCCGCATCCGCTTCTATCTACGGTTCGCGTGCAGCGAACGGCGTTATCATCGTTACTACCAAACAAGGAAAGAAAGGACAGATCAAAATCAATTTCGACGCTTCTGTTTCCGCCTCCATGTATCAGAGTAAAATGAACGTATTGAACACTGAGCAATACGGACGAGCTATGTGGCAAGCCTACGTGAACGACGGTGAAAATCCGAACGGTAATGCTTTGGGATATGCTTACAATTGGGGATACAATGCCGACGGCAATCCGGTATTATACGGAATGACTCTTTCCAAATATCTGGATTCAAAGAATACAATGCCTGTGGCAGACACAGACTGGTTTGACGAGATCACTCGTACTGGTGTTATCCAGCAATACAATCTTTCCGTCAGCAACGGTTCGGAGAAAGGTTCTTCTTTCTTTTCTCTGGGATATTACAAGAATCTGGGTGTTATCAAAGACACGGACTTCGATCGTTTCTCGGCTCGTATGAACAGCGATTATAAGTTGATTGATGATATCCTGACCATCGGTCAGCATTTTACATTGAACCGCACGTCGGAAGTGCAGGCTCCGGGTGGAATTATTGAAACCGCACTGGATATTCCTTCCGCTATTCCCGTATATGCTTCGGATGGTTCATGGGGCGGACCGGTAGGCGGATGGCCCGACCGTCGTAATCCTCGTGCCGTACTTGAATACAATAAAGATAACCGATACACCTACTGGCGTATGTTCGGTGATGCCTATGTCAATCTGACTCCTTTCAAGGGATTCAATTTACGCTCCACTTTCGGTTTGGACTATGCCAACAAGCAGGCACGTTACTTCACTTATCCTTATCAGGAAGGAACGCAGACCAATAATGGCAAGAGCGCAGTGGAAGCCAAGCAGGAACACTGGACGAAATGGATGTGGAACGCCATTGCTACTTACCAGCTGGAAGTAGGCAAACATCGTGGAGACGTAATGCTAGGTATGGAGTTGAACCGTGAAGACGACAGCCATTTCTCCGGATACAAAGAAGACTTCTCTATCCTTACCCCCGACTATATGTGGCCCGATGCAGGTAGTGGCACGGCACAGGCATACGGTGCCGGTGAAGGTTATTCACTCGTCTCTTTCTTCGGCAAAATGAACTATTCTTATGCCGACAGATATCTGCTTTCGTTAACTCTCCGTCGGGACGGTTCTTCCCGGTTCGGTAAAAACCACCGTTATGCCACTTTCCCTTCCGTATCTTTGGGATGGCGCATCACACAGGAGAACTTCATGAAAGAACTGACCTGGCTTGATGATCTGAAATTGCGTGCTTCGTGGGGACAGACCGGTAATCAGGAAATCTCCAACCTTGCCCGTTATACTATCTATGCACCTAACTATGGTACAACCGATTCTTTCGGCGGACAGAGCTACGGTACGGCATACGATATCACAGGTTCTAACGGTGGAGGCGTACTTCCTTCCGGTTTCAAACGCAACCAGATCGGTAATGACAATATCAAATGGGAAACAACGACACAGACCAATGTCGGTATCGACTTCAGCCTGTTCAAGCAATCACTGTATGGTTCACTGGAATACTACTACAAGAAAACAACAGACATCCTGACTGAAATGGCAGGAGTAGGAGTGCTGGGAGAAGGCGGCAGCCGTTGGATAAATTCGGGTGCAATGAAAAACCAGGGTTTTGAATTTAATCTGGGTTATCGTAACAAGACTGCCTTCGGACTGACTTACGACCTGAACGGAAACATATCCACTTATCGGAATGAAATTCTTGAAATGCCGGAAACGGTAGCTGCCAACGGCAAGTTTGGTGGTAATGGTGTGAAGAGTGTAGTCGGACATACTTACGGCGCACAAGTCGGTTACATTGCCGATGGCATTTTCAAGTCGCAGGATGAAGTAGACAACCATGCTACTCAGGAAGGCGCTGCTGTCGGCCGTATCCGTTACCGTGATATTGACCATAACGGTGTGATTGACGAAAGAGATCAGAACTGGATTTATGATCCTACTCCCTCTTTCAGCTACGGATTGAATATTTATCTGGAATATAAGAACTTCGATCTGACAATGTTCTGGCAAGGCGTTCAGGGAGTGGATATAATCAGTGACGTGAAGAAGAAAAGCGATTTTTGGAGTGCTTCCAATGTCGGCTTCCTGAATAAGGGAACCCGTTTGCTTAATGCCTGGTCACCTACGAACCCAAACTCTGATATTCCGGCATTGACCCGCAGTGATACGAACAATGAACAGCGTGTCTCTACTTACTTCGTAGAAAACGGTTCTTTCCTGAAACTGCGCAATATCCAGTTAGGATACACCGTTCCCGCTGTTATCTCCAAAAAAATGAGAATGGACCGCCTGCGTTTCTATTGCAGTGCACAGAACCTGCTGACCATCAAGAGCAAGAATTTTACCGGAGAAGATCCGGAGAACCCGAACTTTTCTTATCCGATCCCTGTGAATATCACGTTCGGACTTAACATCGGATTTTAACTTACTTCATCAATAAAACGAATGATCATGAAAAAGATAATATATATAGCAACAATCGGAATTACCTTGCTGACAACCAGTTGCGACGATTTTTTGGACCGTCAGGTTCCTCAGGGTATTGTGACCGGCGATCAGATTGCTTCTCCCGAATATGTAGACAATCTGGTGATTTCTGCCTATGCCATTTGGGCGACAGGTGATGATATCAACTCTTCTTTCTCTCTCTGGAATTATGACGTACGTTCCGACGATTGCTATAAAGGTGGTTCGGGAACAGAAGACGGCGGTGTGTTCAACGCACTGGAAATATCCAAAGGTATCAACACCACCGACTGGAATATCAACGATATATGGAAAAGACTGTATCAATGTATCACCCGTGCCAACACAGCCCTGCAATCACTCGACCAGATGGATGAAAAGACTTATCCGTTGAAGAACCAGCGCATTGCCGAAATGAGATTCCTGCGCGGACACGCTCACTTCATGTTGAAACAACTGTTCAAGAAAATCGTTATTGTAAACGATGAAAACATGGATCCGGATGCTTACAATGAACTGTCGAATACCACTTATACCAATGACGAGCAATGGCAAAAGATAGCAGACGACTTCCAGTTTGCCTACGACAACCTGCCGGAGGTACAAATAGAAAAAGGGCGCCCTGCACAGGCAGCCGCTGCTGCTTACCTTGCAAAGACTTACCTGTATAAAGCTTACCGCCAGGACGGAGCCGACAATACCCTTACCGGAATCAACGAAGAAGACCTGAAACAGGTCGTGAAATACACCGATCCCCTGATCATGGCTAAAGCCGGTTACGGACTGGAAACGGACTACAGCATGAACTTCCTGCCGCAATACGAAAACGGTGCGGAGTCTGTATGGGCCATTCAGTATTCCATCAACGACGGTACTTACAACGGTAACCTGAATTGGGGAATGGGACTGACCACTCCGCAGATATTGGGCTGCTGCGACTTCCATAAGCCGAGCCAGAATCTGGTGAATGCTTTCAAAACCGATTCGCAGGGAAAGCCCTTGTTCGGCACCTATGACAATGAGAATTACGAAGTGGCTACAGACAATGTCGATCCCCGTCTGTTCCATACAGTGGGTATGCCGGGCTTCCCTTATAAGTACAACGAAGGTTACATCATCCAGAAGAATGATGACTGGAGCCGCAGCAAGGGACTTTACGGATATTATGTTTCTCTCAAAGAAAATGTAGATCCCGATTGTGACTGTCTGAAGAAAGGTTCTTATTGGGCCAGTTCTCTGAATCACATTGTGATCCGTTATGCAGACGTATTGCTGATGCGTGCCGAAGCTTTGATTCAGTTGAACGACGGACGTATCACCGATGCCATCTCATTAATCAATGAGGTACGCAGCCGTGCTGCCGGAAGCACCATGCTGATCTTCAATTATAAGGAGGACTACGGAGTGAACTTCAAAGTGACTCCTTACGACCTGAAAGCTTACGCTCAGGACGAAGCCATGAAAATGCTGAAATGGGAACGCCGCGTTGAATTCGGTATGGAGAGCTCACGTTTCTTTGACCTTGTAAGATGGGGAGAAGCCAAAGATGTCATCAATGCTTATTACGTGACGGAAGCATCCCGTTGCTCTGTCTACAAGAATGCGGGCTTCACGGAAAATAAGAACGAATATCTTCCTGTTCCATTCGAACAGATCAGCGCAAGTAACGGAAATTATACACAGAATTTTGGTTGGTAACCAACTATCCTAAAACAAAGAATACAATGAAATCAATCATAAAACAACTCTATACTATCCTGTTGGTGACTGTGGCATGCCTTACAGTCACAGGATGTAGTGATGACTTCAAATCCGGTCTTCGTCTGAACGGAGATGTTTGGGTGAATTCTATCCGGCTGGATGAATACGCAGGAACTGTCGACTATCAGAATAAGGCAATCGTAGTAGGAGTGCCCTACGATTACGATATTACCCGCATGGTGGTCACAGAAATGAATCTTTCCGAAGGAGCCAAGGCTAGCATCGCTGTCGGTGAGACAATCGACTTTTCTCTTCCTGTATCTTTGACGGTGAAGAATGGCGATGTACAAATGAGCTACACGATTACCGTGAAGAGAGATGAGGCAAAGATACTGACCTTCAAATTGAATGATACTTATGTAGGAAAGGTAGACCAGTTATCGAAAACCATTTCCGTAGTCGTTCCGCTGACAGTGGATATCACTCAGTTGAAAGGTACGTTTACCGTAACGGACGGGGCTACTGTGACTCCGGCATCCGGAAGTATTCAGGACTTTACGAATCCCGTTACTTACACGGCAACTTACCGTTCGGCAGTAACTCCTTATGTGGTAACGGTTACTCAGGGAAATGTGATTCCGACTGCCTTTGTCGGTACAGCTTCTTCCGTCAGCCTTCTGACGAGTCCCGAAGAGAAAGCCGCTGCCCAATGGATGATGGATAATGTATCGATGTCCGAATATATCTCATTCAAGGATGTAGTGGACGGAAAAGTAGATTTAGGTAAATATACCGCTATCTGGTGGCATTTCCACGCAGACAATGGTGACAATCCTCCTTTGCCGGATGACGCGAAAGCGGCAGCGGAGAAGTTTAAAGTCTACTATCAGAATGGTGGTAATCTGCTGCTGACCCGTTACGCTACTTTCTATATCGCCAATCTCGGCATCGCCAAAGACGAGCGTGTACCGAACAATAGCTGGGGAGGAAACGAAGACTCGCCCGAAATCACCTCTGCTCCGTGGAGCTTCCTGATTACCGGCAGTGAATCACATCCGTTATTCCAGGATTTAAGGTGGAAAGATGGCGACAAGTCGACAGTCTATACCTGTGATGCCGGCTATGCGATCACCAATAGCACAGCGCAATGGCATATCGGAACAGATTGGGGAGGGTATGACGACCTGAACGCATGGCGTAACCTGACAGGAGGAATCGATCTGGCACATGGAGGCGACGGAGCGGTAGTCATTGCCGAATTTGAACCGCGTTCCAATAGCGGACGTACGCTCTGTATCGGTTCCGGCTGCTACGATTGGTACGGCAAGGGAGTAGATGCTTCTGCCGATTACTATCACTACAATGTAGAGCAAATGACTCTCAATGCAATCAACTACTTGTGTAAATAAAAAGAATAAGCAACAATGATGAAAAATATGATCTTACCTATAGCATTTACCGCACTGATAGCTTCGATGACTGCTTGCAGTGACGAGACTGACCCCATCTTGACTCAGAAAGACTGGGACGGTACAGCCACATACTTCCAATCGAGTGATGAGCACGGCTTCTCGATGTACTACAAGCCACAGGTAGGCTTTGTAGGTGACCCGATGCCATTCTATGATCCGGTTGCCAAGGACTTTAAAGTGATGTACCTGCAAGATTACCGTCCGAACCCCGAAGCTACATACCACCCCATTTTCGGGGTGGCTACCAAAGACGGTGCTACTTACGAATCTCTCGGCGAACTGATTTCCTGCGGAGGGCGTGACGAACAGGATGCTGCCATCGGCACAGGAGGAACGATTTATAACCCTGCCGACAAACTGTATTATACCTTCTATACCGGCAATAAGTTCAAACCTTCTTCCGACCAGAATGCGCAGGTAGTGATGGTAGCTACTTCTCCCGACTTCAAGACATGGACCAAGAACCGAACCTTCTACCTGAAAGGAGATACATACGGCTATGACAAGAATGACTTCCGTGACCCGTTCCTGTTCCAGACCGAAGACGGTGTGTACCACATGCTGATCGCTACCCGCAAGAACGGAAAAGGGCATATCGTTGAATTTACCTCTGCCGACCTGAAAGAGTGGGAATCTGCCGGAACCTTTATGACCATGATGTGGGATCGTTTCTACGAATGTCCGGATGTTTTCAAGATGGGGGACTGGTGGTATCTGATTTATTCGGAACAGGCTTCCTTCATGCGTAAAGTACAATATTTCAAAGGCAGAACGCTGGAAGAATTGAAAGCAACCACCGCCAATGATGCCGGAATATGGCCGGACAATCGTGAAGGAATGCTGGACAGCCGTGCATTCTATGCCGGAAAGACCGCTTCCGACGGAACAAACCGCTATATATGGGGCTGGTGTCCCACACGTGCCGGAAATGATAATGGAAATGTAGGTGATGTAGAACCCGAATGGGCGGGCAATCTGGTGGCACAACGTCTGATTCAACACGAAGACGGTACTTTAACCCTCGGAGTACCCGATGCAATCGACCGTAAATACACTTCCGCACAAGAAGTGAAAGTAATGGCAAAAGATGGTAACGTGACCGAAAGCGGTAAAACCTATACTTTAGGCGAAGGTGCTTCCGTCATCTTCAACCGTCTGAAAGTACATAACAAGATTTCTTTCACCGTAAAGACCGCTTCGAATACGGACCGTTTCGGAATCTCTTTTGTACGTGGAACGGATTCTGCTTCCTGGTATAGCATCCATGTCAATGCCGATGAAGGCAAAGCGAATTTTGAGAAAGACGGTGACGACGCCAAATACTTATTCGATAATAAATTCAATATTCCGGCAGATAATGAATATCGTGTGACGATTTACAGTGATCAGTCGGTATGTGTGACTTATATCAACGACCAGTTATCTTTCACCAACCGCATCTACCAGATGCAGAAGAACCCGTGGTCACTTTGCTGTTATAAAGGTGAAATAACTGTATCAGACGTTCAGGTAAGCACTTATTGATGAAAACTATACCGGCATGTAACATCTTTTACAGCGTTTGAAACAAAAGTGATAGGCGCTAACCTTGGAAGCGCCTATCTTTGCACTGTAACAACTATCAAAAGTATAACAACCTTAATACCATAGAACATGAATATATTTTTGTCTGTCAAACAACTTCAGACCGTTCTGATTTGTTTTATTCTCATGACTATTTCTGTTTCAACCCGAGCGGCGGATTCTCCTTTGCTGATTAAGAATCTGGGAGAAGGTCATTGCCTTGTACGTGTCAATACTTCTCAGAAGTACCTGCTTCTGCCCGTAGAGGATGCGTCTCCCGATGTACGTATCAGCATGATCGTTAATAATAAAGAGGTGAAAAACTTCGACGTGCGTCTCGCCATACATAAAGTAGATTACTTTGTTCCGGTAGACCTTTCCGACTTTCCCGGCAAAACGGTTTCTTTCAAGTTTAAGATGAACTCCAATGACCCGATTCGTGTCAACCTTTCGCCGGATAATACCGCTTGCTGTAAGGAAATGAAACTCTCCGACACCTTCGATACAACCAACCGTGAAAAGTTTCGTCCGACTTATCATTTCTCTCCCCTTTACGGATGGATGAACGACCCGAACGGAATGGTCTATAAAGATGGTGAATACCATCTTTTTTACCAGTACAACCCTTATGGCTCCAAATGGGGAAACATGAACTGGGGACACGCTATCAGCAAAGACCTCATAAACTGGGAACACCGCCCCGTTGCGATAGCACCGGATGCGCTCGGTACTATCTTCAGCGGCTCTGCCGTGGTAGATCATAACAATACAGCCGGCTTCGGAGCAGGCGCAATCATCGCCATTTATACACAAAACAGCGACCGTCAGGTACAAAGCATCGCTTACAGCACTGACAACGGACGCACTTTCACCAAATACGAAAACAACCCTGTACTTGTATCCGAAGCACGCGACTTCCGCGATCCGAAAGTCTTTTGGTACGAAGCAACCAAACGCTGGATCATGGTGCTCGCAGTGGGACAGGAAATGCAGATTTTCTCTTCTCCCAATCTGAAAGACTGGGCATTTGAAAGTAGCTTCGGCGAAGGATACGGTGCTCATGGCAACGTATGGGAATGCCCCGACTTATTCGAACTTCCGGTAGAGGGCACCAACGAAAAGAAATGGGTATTGCTTTGTAGCCTCGGTGACGGTCCTTTCGGTGACTCCGCTACTCAATACTTTATCGGTAGCTTCGACGGCAAGAAATTTAGTTGTGACAATCAGCCGAATGTCACGAAATGGATGGACTGGGGAAAAGACCATTATGCTACAGTTACTTGGAGCGATGCCCCCGACAACCGCCGTATCGCCATTGCATGGATGAGCAACTGGCAATATGCAAATGACGTGCCAACTTCTCAATATCGTAGTCCGAACTCCGTTCCTCGTGATTTGAGTCTCTTTGCCATCGACGGTGGGATTTATCTTCAATCCGCTCCTTCTCCCGAATTGTTGAAACTGCGTGACGTTTCCAAAAAGCGCTCGTTCAAGGTTAACGGAACACGTATCGTGAAAGATTTGATTCCGAACAATGAAGGTGCTTACGAAATAGAATTATCCCTCAAGAATCAGCAGGCAGAAGTCATCGGTTTCCGTCTCTACAATGACAAGGGTGAAGAAGTAGATATGCAGTATGACATGAAAGAGAAGAAATTCTCGATGGACCGTCGCAAGAGTGGCGAGGTAAGTTTCAACGAAAACTTCCCGATGCTGACTTGGACTGCGATAGGGGATAAGGATGAAATGAAACTCCGCCTGTTTGTAGACAGATCAAGTGTAGAGGCTTTCGGTGACGGTGGACGCTTCGCTATGACCAATCAGGTATTCCCTTCGGAACCTTACAATCATATCAGCTTCTACAGCAAAGGCGGCGCCTATAAAGTAGATTCATTCGTGGTTTACAAACTAAAGAAATAAAAAACGACTTTCTTCTCCCTGCGCTCTTTTTGATACACGCTAACATACCTTTATCCGTGCGTTAACATGCCTTTATGTTCTCCTTATGTATGGGAGATAGATAGCGTTTCACCTACGTGATACGATCTGTTCATTACTGTGATAAGGCCTTATCACCCTTGTGATACGGTCTGTTCACAGCCGTGATAAGCAAAGAAAATAGGAGGCTAAAAGAAAAAGGATCAATAGGAAAGGAAAATAATTACTGTGCTAATATACGAAATTATAATAGATAAAACAATGGAAAATACTAAAAACGCTTCTCTCTCCAAGCTAGTCCCGGTGATGCTTTGTTTCTTCGCCATGGGATTCGTTGATCTGGTGGGCATTGCCTCCAATTATGTAAAAGCAGACCTGGGTCTGACAGACTCACAAGCAAACATCTTCCCTTCATTGGTGTTTTTCTGGTTTCTGATTTTCTCCGTACCGACAGGTATGCTGATGAGCCGTATCGGTCAGAAGAAAACCGTGTTACTCAGTTTGATCGTGACTTTTGCTTCTTTACTGTTGCCTGTCTTCGGGGACAGTTACGCACTGATGCTGATTTCTTTTTCCCTGTTAGGTATTGGAAACGCACTGATGCAGACTTCACTGAACCCGCTTCTTTCCAACATCGTTCGTGGTGACCGTCTGGCAAGCAGCCTCACCTTCGGACAATTCGTGAAAGCGATCGCTTCTTTCCTTGCACCGTACATTGCCATGTGGGGGGCAACGCAGGCGATTCCTTCTTTCGATCTGGGATGGCGTGTATTATTCCCTATTTATATGGTAATAGCCATCCTTGCCATTCTGTTGCTCAATGCGACACAGATTGAAGAAGAGAAGGAAGAAGGCAAACCTTCCACTTTCGGACAGTGCCTGGCATTGCTCGGCAAACCGTTTATCCTGCTTTGCTTTATCGGAATCATGTGTCACGTAGGTATCGACGTCGGTACAAACACTACTGCACCTAAGATTCTGATGGAACGCATCGGCATGACACTGGATGATGCTGCTTTTGCAACCAGCCTCTATTTTATCTTCCGTACGGCAGGCTGTTTTCTGGGATCATTCATCCTGCGTCAGATGTCTCCGAAATCTTTCTTCGGTATCAGTGTTGTTATGATGCTGGCTGCTATGGTAGGGTTGTTCATCTTCCATGATAAGGCGGTGATTTACGCTTGTATCGCTCTGATCGGTTTTGGTAACTCGAATGTGTTCTCTGTTATTTTCTCGCAGGCATTGCTTTATCTGCCGGGAAAGAAAAACGAAGTTTCCGGTCTGATGATTATGGGACTCTTCGGAGGAACCGTTTTCCCGTTGGCTATGGGAGTTGCTTCGGATACTTCTATGGGGCAGAATGGTGCGATTGCTGTGATGACAGTCGGTGTACTTTACTTGCTGTTCTATACCTTCCGTATCAAAAAATAATTTTATATTTGGAAAACAATTAAATCTGTAGATCATGAATAATATAATTGTAGGAATGGGCGAAGCATTATGGGATGTATTGCCCGAAGGAAAGAAGATAGGCGGTGCTCCGGCTAATTTCGCTTATCATGTTTCACAGTTTGGTTTCGACAGCCGTGTAGTAAGTGCGGTGGGCAATGACGAACTGGGAGATGAAATCATGGAAGTATTCAAAGAAAAGCAACTCAAAAATCAGATTGAGCGGGTGGATTATCCTACCGGTACGGTGCAGGTGACACTGGATGACGAAGGGGTACCTTGCTACGAAATCAAAGAAGGAGTGGCATGGGATAACATTCCTTTCACGGACGAACTGAAGCGGCTGGCTTTGAATACGCGCGCCGTTTGTTTCGGTTCGTTGGCTCAACGCAATGAAGTGAGCCGTGCTACAATTAACCGATTCCTCGATACAATGCCCGATATAGACGGACAGCTGAAGATATTCGACATCAACCTCCGTCAGGACTTCTACACAAAAGAAGTATTGCGCGAGTCTTTCAAACGCTGCAACATTCTGAAGATAAACGATGAAGAACTGGTGACAATCAGCCGTATGTTCGGTTATCCGGGCATCGACTTACAGGATAAGTGCTGGATTCTGTTGGCCAAGTACAATCTGAAAATGTTGATTCTTACTTGCGGTATCAATGGTAGTTATGTGTTTACTCCGGGAGTCGTTTCTTTTCAGGAAACACCGAAGGTTCCGGTAGCTGATACGGTAGGAGCGGGGGATTCCTTTACTGCCGCTTTCTGTGCTTCCATTCTGAATGGCAAGTCCGTTCCCGAAGCTCATAAGCTGGCTGTCGAAGTTTCCGCTTATGTTTGTACGCAGAGCGGTGCAATGCCCGAACTTCCGGTTGTTCTGAAAGACAGATTGTTGTAGAATCTCTTTAAATACAAAAAGCAGGTGTGTCAAAAGTAACTAAACTCTCCTCCTTCGGGAAGGAGGAGTACTCGTAGGGGGAGGTGGTAGGTGAATACATAAGCTATTGATATTCAACTGTGAAATATACCTACCACCCCGGCTTTCAGCCACCCCTCCTTCCTGAAGGAGGGAAATTTAGTTACTTTTGACACATCTTCTTTTCTGTTTCTTATTTCAGTAAATATCCCCCTTCCCTGTGTTTTGATTTACTACTTAATCTGTTAATTATTAGAATGATAATAACAGATGTTCTTTTCTCTAATTGTCCCCCTCTTTCTTTCCTTGTTTTATAAGCCGATTGCCTATCTTTGCGGCAGGTCTTTAAATAATAAATTAAAAAGAGAAAACTACTTTATGAAACACATTTCAAACTTCCTCAGATCAAAAAGCTGGAACGTATTTTTGTTTTTATATCTTGCTCTTCCTTTGTTTGCGCAAAAGGAATATAAGATCGATCAGGTATCCGTTGTCAATGTAGGCGATGGCAGACTGTTGTTTCGGGAACTGAAAACGGAAAAAGCATTGAATGGCGAACATCGCATCATAGATGGTTATCATTCCGCCTATGTGCTGGCATCTTTTAAAGATGGTTTTTATGATGGCGGATACAAAGAATATGTGGACAATATATTAATAACGGAAGGAAGTTATAAAGAAGGGCGGAAGGATGGCCTCTTCAAGATTAACTCCAAGTTTGACGGTAAGCTGAAAGAAGAAAAGTCCTATAAGGAAGGTAAGCTGGACGGTACGAGCAAAAGTTACTTTACTACCGGAAAAGTGGAAAGTGAAAGAAACTTCCGGATGGGGAAAGAGCACGGGAAGCAACTGTCGTACGAATCTGACGGTACTTTGCGGAAAGAGCATAATTACAAGGACGGGAAGCAGGTAGGCAAACAGTATACTTTTCTGAAAGGTACATATGATTTGTATGAGACCGTTTATTTCAATGAAGAAGGTTTTCAGGACGGTGAATATTCGTCCGTGTTTACGTTTGGCTCGCCACGTATACTGGGTAGTTATAAGAATGGAAAGAAGAATGGTCGTTGGACTACTTTTGCTGAAAGCGGAGATACGCTGATGATTGAAACCTATCTGGATGGAAAAGAAGATGGACTCCATGTCTCATTTGCCAACGGAAGTGGGGTAAGGCAGAAAGAATATTATATGAAGAACGATCGTAAAGACGGTTTATACCGTGAATATAATTTGGAAAATGGTGAATTGAGATATGAAGCTACCTATCAGGCCGGCAGATTGCATGGCAAGGAACGACGGCTGATAGTGAGCAACCGCTTTGATTATTGGGAAACTTCTACCTATGTGAACGGAAGGCAGAACGGACCGTTCGAAGCTCGTTATGTAAAGAATGACCAGCTTCGTGAATGTGGGGAATATAAGAATGGTCACCGTGTAGGACGATGGAAACGCTACACTATTGATGGTAAACTGGAAAAGGAATGGGATGAAAACTAACCGGTAGATGAAAGGTCAGAGCATAAAAAAAGGAGCAACGCCTTGCTCCAACCTTTGTTAACCTTAAATCTAATACTATGAAAAACACAGTGCAAAGATACGGACTTCTGTGAAATCTGCAAATTATCCAAGTAAAACGCTATGTTTTATAACATTGATTAAGTGTTTGTTTTACGCTTTATACTTTTGTTAATACTTTCCGATGGTCTGAAAGAGGACTGCTTTCCTTCTTTTTAGAATAATAAATAGCTGAAGTTAGAGAACTTTACAGTATTATTTCTTATTTTTGTTCTTAATTGGATTACAGAAAGAACTATGAAATGATGAGATGGATGAAGACGATGAGATATCTGAAGTGGATGCTGGTGCTGTTTGGTTTAATCGGGATGACGGCTTGCCGGCAGGATACACCCCGTTTTCGTATTGGGGTGGCTCAATGCAGCGATGATTCATGGCGACATAAGATGAATGATGAGATTCTTCGGGAAGCGATGTTTTATAATGGTGTTTCGGTGGAAATCCGTTCGGCAGGGGATGATAACAGTAAGCAGGCGGAAGATGTCCATTATTTTATGGACGAAGGAGTCGATCTGCTGATTATTTCCGCTAACGAAGCTGCTCCTATGACTCCGATTGTAGAAGAAGCTTATCAGAAAGGCATCCCCGTTATTCTTGTAGACCGGAAGATTCTTTCGGATAAATATACTGCCTATATCGGAGCCGATAATTATGAAATCGGTCGTTCGGTAGGAAACTATATTGCCTCCAGTCTGAAAGGGAAGGGAAATATAGTAGAACTGACAGGATTGAGCGGTTCGACTCCTGCAATGGAACGGCATCAGGGATTTATGGCTGCCATCAGTAAATTCCCGGATATAAAGCTGATTGATAAAGCGGATGCTGCGTGGGAACGTGGTCCGGCAGAGATAGAAATGGATAGTATGCTTCGGAGGCATCCTAAGATTGATGCTGTGTATGCCCATAATGACCGTATCGCTCCGGGTGCCTATCAGGCAGCAAAGATGGCAGGGCGGGAGAAGGAAATGATTTTTGTCGGCATAGATGCCTTGCCGGGTAAGGGAAACGGACTGGAACTGGTACTGGACAGTGTGCTGGATGCCACCTTTATCTATCCGACCAATGGCGATAAGGTACTGCAACTGGCTATGGACATTCTGGAGAAGAAACCCTATCCCAAAGAAACGGTGATGAATACCGCTGTTGTGGACCGTACCAACGCACACGTCATGCAGTTGCAGACCACACACATTTCCGAACTCGACAAAAAGATTGAAACGCTCAACGGACGTATCGGTGGATACCTCTCTCAGGTAGCTACACAACAGGTCGTTTTATACGGCAGTCTGATTATCCTTTTATTGGTAGCCGGTTTATTATTGGTCGTTTATAAATCACTCCGCTCTAAGAATCGCTTGAATAAAGAGCTTTTTAAGCAGAAACAGCAATTGGAAGAGCAGCGTGACAAACTGGAAGAACAGCGTGACCAATTGATACAGCTCTCTCATCAACTGGAAGAAGCTACCCATGCCAAGCTGGTCTTTTTCACCAATATTTCTCACGACTTCCGTACTCCGTTGACATTGGTTGCCGACCCGGTAGAACATTTGTTGGCGGACAAGACACTGAGCGGAGATCAGCACCGGATGCTCATGCTGATTCAGCGGAATGTGAACATTCTTCTGCGTCTGGTCAATCAGATTCTGGATTTCCGTAAATATGAAAACGGCAAGATGGAATATACTCCGGTTACGGTGGATGTCCTTTCTTCTTTCGAAGGATGGAATGAGTCTTTTCAGGCGGCAGCCCGTAAGAAGCATATCCATTTTTCTTTTGATAGTATGCCGGATACGGATTATCATACACTGGCAGACATGGAGAAGCTGGAACGTATTTATTTCAATCTTCTGTCCAATGCCTTTAAGTTTACACCGGAAAACGGGAAAATAGCCGTCCGTCTGTCTTCCCTTAGTAAAGAGGACAAGCGATGGATACGTTTCACGGTGGCAAATACCGGTTCTATGATTTCTGCCGAACATATTCGCAATGTATTCGACCGTTTCTATAAGATCGATATGCACCATACCGGTTCGGGAATCGGACTGGCATTGGTAAAAGCCTTCGTAGAAATGCACGGTGGTATGATCTCCGTAGAGAGCGATGAGAAACAGGGCACGGTCTTTACCGTTGAACTGCCTGTACAGTCTTGTGAGGCTGTTGCTGCCGAACCGGATACCACCCTTGTTTCTGCGGATTCCCGTACAACAGATGTTCTATTGGCGGAAGAGGAAGAACTGGAAAAAGGATATGACTCTTCCAAACCGTCCGTACTGATTATTGATGATAATGAGGATATCCGTTCGTATGTCCATACGTTGTTGCATACAGACTATACGGTGATTGAAGCGGCAGACGGCTCCGAAGGAATCCGTAAGGCTATGAAGTATGTTCCGGACCTGATCATTTCTGATGTGATGATGCCGGGCATTGATGGCATTGAATGTTGCCGCCGGCTGAAAAGTGAGTTACAGACCTGTCATATTCCGGTTATTCTGCTGACAGCGTGTTCACTGGACGAACAGCGTATTCAGGGATATGACGGTGGTGCGGATTCTTATATTTCAAAGCCGTTCAGTTCACAGCTGTTGCTGGCACGTGTCCGCAATCTGATCGATTCTCACCGTCGTCTGAAACAGTTCTTTGGTGACGGGCAGACATTGGCAAAAGAAGATGTCTGCGATATGGACAAGGATTTTGTAGAAAGATTCAAGTCATTGATTGAAGAGAAAATGGGAGACTCCGGTTTGAATGTGGAGGACTTGGGCAAAGACATGGGACTAAGCCGTGTGCAGCTTTACCGCAAGATTAAATCATTGACTAACTACTCTCCGAATGAATTGCTCCGTATCGCCCGTTTGAAGAAGGCAGCTTCTTTGCTTGCTTCTTCGGACATGACCGTAGCGGAGATTGGTTATGAAGTCGGTTTCAGTTCACCTTCTTATTTCGCCAAGTGCTATAAAGAGCAGTTTGGAGAGAGCCCGACAGATTTCCTGAAAAGGAAAGGATGATTTCATTGATATCGTAAAGAGGGATATATGAAAGATTATAAAGTAGATAAAGAGAGCTTTTCTGAATCCTTTCGGAAGGAAGTGTACGAAGTCGTATCCCAGATACCTGTGGGAAAAGTATCTACTTATGGAGGTATTGCTTTGCTGTTGGGGGCACCCCAATGCTCGCGGATGGTGGGACGTGCATTGAAAGAAGTGCCGGATGAATTATCCATTCCCTGCCATAGAGTTGTAAATTCCACCGGAAGGCTGGTGCCCGGTTGGGTGGAACAAAAACAACTCTTGCTGGCAGAAGAAGTTTCTTTCAAAGCTAACGGATGCGTTAATCTGAAAGAACATTTGTGGCACGTGGATGAATGAAGGATGCAAGGAAGGTAAGCCATATCATCCGTATCCATACAATAAAGAAAACCCATACATGAAGCCATAAGGTCCTGGTAATGAAATCTCTGATGGGTACAGGGACGAATATGTCGATAGGAACGATACATAACAGCACAAAACAGCACCAAAATAGAATCTTGTCTGTTGCGGTACGTGTTGGCCTGCTCCAATACCAAAGCATGAAACCTGCCAATGCGATAATATAGGTATGTTTCTCGGCGGAGTCACTCAGTAATACTACCCAGCCCATGAGAATGCCCAAAGCCTGGGCACGGAAGGCAAAAGACGACCATTTGCGGAAATTCCCCAAAAAGAGCAGAGTCAGCAAGCCGAGCATTCCTATCTGAAGTGCACGGAAGTGTGGCAATGTCCATGCTGCAATGGGGCGGGCATAGAAAAATGAATCATAAGCTCCGGCGGACTGATGAACAGCAAGACTATGGCACCATTCTTCATAATAGGGGAGCAAATCTGCAGGAGCTATTTTGATTAACGGTAATGCAAGCAATACAATGCCCATTGTAACGGCATAGCCAAAGTTACGCCATACGTGAGGATAGCACAGCAACAATGCCAGTTCGAAAATTCCATATACTTTGGTACATCCCGAAATCATGATTAACAGAACAGCCAGAAATCCACGGTCTTTTTCCAATAACGTATAGGCGAATAAGAATAAATAGGCTACCGTTATGTTATACTGAAATGAAAGTAAACTTTGTCCTAAAATCAGTAACAGAAAAAGGAACATACGGCATTTCTGCTGCTGGGTGAATTGTTGGGGCAGCGTGAAGATCGCCATAAAGAACAGCGAATAATTGAATAGATTCCACGCGAAAGGTCCCAGCCATGCAGGCAGATACGCAAACGGAGCGAACAATACCGTGAAAACTGGAGAATAAAGGAAGTAGCGTCCGTGAGCTTCTACAAATTCAGTTGTGTATGGGCTGATGCCTTGCCAGAAGAATTGAGTAGCGTCCGAGAAGACCATAAAGTTTTGATGCCGTCCTCGTATAAATTCGAGCAGAGTCACTATAAAAGCGAGCAGGAAACCTATCATGTAGAGATTCCGCCGGCTATAGAAAAACGGCATTTTGGGGTTCTTTTTACTAAGGAACTGTACTTGGCTTTTGTCGTCTAGTGTGGCAGTACCTGTTTGTTTTTCTTTTGTTGTGTAATGACAATTATCCTTCCCCAGGAAAATTGTAATAGCCCTGTTGAACATATAAATCTAGTTTAGTTATTGACGCCAAATATACGGTGTTTAAGTGAAATATTCAAACTTATTTTATATTTATCTGCCGGTTTGTTCTATTTTGCTGAGTGATAGGGGAATATTACCCGGAAACTTTCCATATCATTACAAATAAAGCCCTCTGTATGCCCCGGATTTTGAATATAATTTGTATGTTTAATCCGTTTTTTGTATCTTTGTGCCAGCAAGATACTGGAACAGGCTGTTTTTATACATAAAAATGCTATTTTTTGCTATTCGTTGAAAGGATTATCTTATCAAATTCTATTCCTTTTTTAATTACTCAGTCTGTCAATAATCATTTTATTAATTATTTCGGGATTCATTGTTATTTGTCCCGTATTTAAATCAGAACTTTATACGATATAAAGAAAGATTCCTGTTATCGTTTGTTCTTGTCTTGCTGTGTATATTATTTTAATAACCTAAACCATTTTATTGTATGAGTAAAATAGAAATTAAAGATCTCTATCTGGTTTTTGGCAATGAGAAGCAGAAGGCTTTGAAGATGTTGAAAGAAGGTAAAACAAAAAGTGAAATATTGAAAGCGACCGGATGTACAGTTGCGGTGAAAGATGCGAATCTTTCCATTAATGAAGGCGAAATATTCGTCATTATGGGGCTGTCCGGTAGTGGAAAGTCCACTTTACTCCGCTGCATCAACCGTTTGATACGCCCTACTTCCGGAGAAGTGATTATCAATGGAACAGACATAGCCAAAGTGTCGGATAAGGAACTGTTGCAGATTCGCCGGAAAGAACTGGCTATGGTCTTTCAGAACTTCGGTCTGCTTCCTCACCGTTCTGTCTTGCATAATATAGCTTTCGGGCTCGAACTACAGGGAGTAAAAAAGGGAGAACGGGAGCAGAAAGCGATGGAAAGCATGCAACTGGTGGGGCTGAAAGGCTACGAGAATCAGATGGTAAGTGAACTGTCGGGTGGGATGCAGCAGCGTGTCGGGCTGGCGCGGGCTTTGGCCAATAATCCCGAAGTCCTGTTGATGGATGAGGCCTTCTCGGCACTCGATCCTTTGATCCGTGTGCAGATGCAGGATGAACTGCTGACTTTGCAGTCGAAGATGAAAAAAACGATTGTCTTTATTACTCACGACCTGAGTGAAGCGATTAAATTGGGTGACCGGATTGCTATCATGAAGGATGGAGAAATTGTACAAATCGGTACATCGGAAGAAATCCTGACCGAACCTGCCAACGCTTATGTAGAACGATTTGTGGAGAATGTAGATCGAAGCAAGATTATAACAGCTTCCTCTGTTATGGTAGATAAACCCATAGTGGCACGTTTGAAGAAAGAAGGCCCGGAGGTGCTGATCCGTAAGATGCGCGAACGGAATCTGACCGTTCTTCCGGTAGTCGATTCCAATAATCTGTTAGTAGGAGAGGTGCGGTTGAATGACTTGCTGAAACTACGAAAAGAGCAAATCCGCTCCATCGAGTCCGTAGTAAGGCATGAAGTTCATTCAGTGCTGGGTGATACGGTGCTGGAAGATATTCTTCCGTTGATGACAAAAACGAACTCGCCAATCTGGGTCGTAAATGAGAATCGGGAGTTTGAAGGCGTAGTGCCACTTTCCTCATTGATCATCGAAGTAACGGGAAAAGATAAAGAAGAAATTAATGAAATCATTCAAAACGCAATAGAATTATGATAAATATCGGACAATATATAGAGACTGCCATTAATTGGCTCACAGAACATTTTGCTTTCTTTTTTGATGCTCTCAGCATGGGGATCGGAGGATTCATAGACGGTTTTCAGCACGTACTGTTTGGAATACCTTTTTATATCACAATTGCAGTGCTGGCTGCGCTCGCCTGGTTTAAGTCGGGTAAGGGGACAGCCGTATTTACCCTCTTGGGTTTATTGCTTATTTACGGCATGGGCTTTTGGGAAGAAACGATGCAGACATTGGCATTGGTACTTTCTTCCACTTGTCTGGCATTGCTTTTAGGCGTTCCGTTGGGAATCTGGACTGCCAACAGTGATCGTTGTAACAAGATAATGCGCCCTGTCCTCGACTTTATGCAGACAATGCCTGCCTTTGTCTATCTGATTCCTGCCGTTCTATTCTTCGGATTGGGAACTGTGCCGGGAGCTTTTGCCACCATCATCTTTGCAATGCCTCCTGTGGTTCGTCTGACCGGTCTGGGCATTCGTCAGGTTCCTAAAAACGTAGTAGAAGCCTCCCGCTCTTTTGGAGCTACTCCCTGGCAGCTTCTTTATAAGGTGCAATTGCCTTTGGCGTTGCCTACTATTCTGACGGGAATCAACCAGACGATCATGATGTCACTTTCGATGGTAGTGATTGCTGCCATGATTTCTGCCGGAGGATTGGGAGAAATCGTGCTGAAAGGTATCACCCAAATGAAAATCGGACTCGGATTTGAAGGCGGTATCGCAGTCGTGATATTGGCGATCGTGCTGGACCGCATCACTCAGGGTATGGCAGATAACAGAAAAAGTAAAAAGAAATAAGAATCACACCAAAGAAAGGAATAATCAATGAATAAGATAAAAATGATTGCGGCAATGTTTATTGCCGGCATACTCTTAACCTTCGTTTCCTGCGGAGACAACGGAAAGAGTAAGAAGATAAGTATCGCTTATGCCAACTGGTCGGAAGGTATTGCAATGACAAACCTTGCCAAAGCGATTTTTGAAGATCAGGGGTACGATGTAAAGTTGCTGAATGCCGACCTTGCACCTATATTTACCTCTATCTCCCGTAAGAAAGCAGACGTATTTATGGATGTCTGGATGCCTGTCACTATGGAAGATTATATGAAACAATACGGGGATAAACTCGAAGTTATCGGGGATATTTATGATGGTGCCCGTATCGGGCTGGTGGTTCCGGATTACGTTACGATCAACTCAATCGAAGAACTGAACGCGGAAAAGGAACGTTTCTCCGGTCAGATTGTCGGTATTGATGCCGGAGCCGGTATTATGAAAGCTACCGATCAGGCCATCAAAGACTATGGATTGGATTATAAACTGATGACTTCGAGCGGACCTGCCATGACTGCTTCCCTAAAGAAAGCGATTGATAAGAAAGACTGGATTGTCGTGACGGGATGGACGCCTCACTGGATGTTCGACCGTTTCAAGCTGAAAGTTCTTCAGGACCCGAAGCTGATATATGGAAATACGGAATCCATTCATACCATAGCATGGAAAGGTTTTAGCGAGAAAGACCCTTTTGCTGCCGAACTTTTGGGCAACATTCGTCTGACAGATGCGGAAATCAGCTCCTTAATGACTGCTCTGGAAGAGGCGCAGACAACGGAAAGACAGGCTGCCCGTCAATGGATGGAAGAACATCAGGAACTGGTAAACAGTTGGATTCCTGAGAAAGATTGATATGCAAACACTACTTCAACCATCCTGCCATTCTTTCTTTACCATAGAAGTAGTAGAAAAGTAGTCCCAGCCAGCTGGTAAGAACGATTAATACAATCGCTATAAGTCTTTTCTCTACAGCCGCATTTATATTCCAAATCTCTATGGCAGCTCTGAAAGTCAGTATCAAACCGATAATCCAAATAACAAATCCGATCATATCTTTAGAGTTTTAATGAATATCTTCGTGAGAAGTAATCGTTACTTCTAAGATATAAACAAAAAAGGCAGGAATCTGTTTCCAGGATTCCTGCCTTTTATTATGTACAAAGTATTTCTACTTATTATTCAGCTGTATCAGCTCCCCAGTTTTCTCTGGCAAGACGTTTGTAGCTGTTGTAACGCCATTTAGCGTTTTCTTCAGCAGCTTTAAACAGTTCTTCAGCTTCAGCAGGATATTGTTTCATTACAGAAGCGTAACGAACTTCACCCTTCAAGAAACCTTGGAAGTCTTCCCAGTTAGGTTCTTTGCTATCCAGTTGGAACGGATTCTTGCCTTCTTCTTCCAAAGCAGGGTTGTAACGCCACAAGTGCCAGTAACCGCACTTAACAGCCTTTTCTTCTTCTTCCTGGCTCTTACCCATACCGGCTTTCAGACCGTGGTTGATACATGGAGCGTAAGCGATGATCAGTGATGGTCCCGGATATGCTTCAGCTTCACGGATAGCTTTCAGAGTCTGAGCCTGGTCAGCACCCATAGCAATCTGAGCAACATATACATAACCGTAAGTAGTAGCCATCAGACCGAGGTCTTTCTTACGTACACGCTTACCTGCAGCAGCAAACTTAGCGATAGCGCCTACCGGAGTAGCTTTAGAAGACTGACCACCTGTGTTAGAGTAAACCTCAGTATCCAATACAAGGATGTTAACGTCCTTACCGGAAGCGATTACATGGTCAAGACCACCGTAACCGATATCATAAGAAGCACCGTCACCACCGATGATCCATTGGCTGCGTTTAACAAGATATTGTTGCAGATCAGCGATTTGCTTGCAGTGGTTGCATTTATCTTTAGCAGCTTCTACCATTGGAATGATCTTTTCGGCCAGTTCCTTAGTCTTTTCTGCATCCAGCATATTGTTGATCCATTCAGCAAATACTTCTTTGTATTCAGCCGGGCAGCAATCAGAAGCGATAGCTTCGTTCATTACTTTCACCAGACGGGCACGCATCTTTTCGTTAGCCAGTTCCATACCCAGACCAAATTCACAGAAGTCTTCGAACAAGGAGTTAGCCCATGCAGGACCGTGACCCTTTTCGTTCATAGTGTACGGAGTAGAAGGAACTGAACCGGAGTAGATAGAAGAACATCCTGTAGCGTTAGCAACCATTTCACGGTCACCGAACAACTGAGAAATCAGTTTCACGTACGGAGTTTCACCACAACCGGAGCAAGCGCCTGAGAACTCAAACAACGGAGTTGCGAACTGAGAGTTCTTCACGTTAGCCTTGATGTCTACCAGGTGTTGTTTGCTCTTCACGTTTTCAGCGCAGTAAGTCCAGTTATCAGCTTCGGCCAACTGGCTTTCAAGGTGTTTCATGGTCAATGCCTTGCCACCCTTCTTCGGATTACCCGGACAGATGTCGGCACAGTTACCGCAACCCAGACAATCGAGAACGTCTACCTGAATACGGAATGTCATACCATCGAATGCTTTACCTACAGCTTTCAGTTGCTCGAACTTAGCACCCTTCTGCTCTTCAGCATCGAGTACGAACGGACGGATAGAAGCGTGAGGACAAACGTAAGCACACTTGTTACACTGAATACAGTTTTCAGCATTCCATTCGGGAACGAATGCAGCTACACCACGTTTTTCGTATTTGGAAGTACCTTGATACCAAGTACCGTCTTCGATACCCTTGAATGCAGATACCGGCAGCAAGTCACCGTCCTGTGCATTGATCGGACGAACTACTTCGTTGATGAAAGCAGGATCATTGTTTTCTGCTTTTGCATCATCCGGCAGGTTAGCCCAAGCAGGATCGACAGTCAGAGTCTTGTATTCACCACCGCGGTCTACAGCAGCGTAGTTCTTGTTAACAACGTCTTCACCCTTCTTGCCGTAAGACTTAACGATGAATTTCTTCATCTGTTCAACAGCTTGATCTACAGGGATTACGCCTGTGATACGGAAGAATGCAGACTGAAGGATTGTATTGGTACGGTTGCCCAAACCAATTTCCATTGCAATCTGAGTTGCGTTGATATAGTATACAGAGATGTTGTTCTGTGCAAAGTATTTCTTCACCTTGTTAGGCAGGTTCTTAGCCAGTTCTTCGCCTTCCCAGATGGTATTCAGCAAGAAAGAACCGTTCTTACGCAAACCACGTGTTACGTCGTACATGTGCAGGTAAGCCTGAACGTGACAAGCAACGAAGTTCGGAGTATTTACCAAGTAAGTAGAACGGATCGGAGTATCACCGAAACGCAAGTGAGAACAAGTGAAACCACCCGACTTCTTGGAGTCGTAAGAGAAGTAAGCCTGACAGTGTTTGTCGGTGTTGTCACCGATAATCTTAACAGAGTTCTTGTTGGCACCTACAGTACCGTCAGCACCCAGACCGTAGAATTTAGCTTCGAACATACCTTCACCGCCCAGAGCGATTTCTTCTTTCTGAGGAAGAGAAGTGAACGTAACGTCGTCTACGATACCGATAGTGAAGTGGTTCTTCGGCATTGGCATAGCCAAGTTTTCGAATACAGAGATGATCTGTGCCGGAGTTGTATCTTTTGAACCCAGACCGTAGCGACCGCCAACGATAACAGGAGCATTTTCTGCGCCATAGAAGCAGTCTTTAACGTCAAGGTAAAGAGGTTCGCCGTTAGCACCCGGTTCTTTTGTACGGTCAAGCACTGCGATGCTCTTTGCAGTCTTGGGTACAGCAGCCAGGAAGTGTTTAGCAGAGAACGGACGATACAAGTGTACGGCAACCATACCTACTTTTTCGCCGTTTGCTACCAAGTGGTCGATAGCTTCGCGGGCAGCTTCAGTTACAGAACCCATTGCGATAATTACGCGTTCTGCATCTTCTGCACCGTAGTAATCGAACAAACCGTATTTGCGGCCTGTGATCTTGGAAATTTCGTTCATGTATTCTTCTACGATAGCAGGAACTGCTTCATAGTAGTTATTGCATGATTCACGATGTTGGAAGAAGTGGTCGGGGTTTTCAGCCATACCACGGGCAACCGGCTTCATCGGATTCAGTGCACGGGCACGGAATTCAGCCAAAGCTTCCTGGTCGATCAGCGGAGCGAGGTCGTCGTTTTCCAACATTTCGATCTTCTGGATTTCGTGAGAAGTACGGAAACCATCGAAGAAGTTCATGAACGGAACGCGTGATTTGATAGTAGCCAGATGAGCAACACCTGCCAAATCCATAACTTCCTGTACAGAACCTTCTGCCAACATAGCGAAGCCGGTTTGACGAGCTGACATTACGTCCTGATGGTCACCGAAGATACACAATGCGTGAGAAGCCAGTGTACGAGCAGAAACGTGGAATACACAAGGCAAGAATTCACCGGCAATCTTGTACATGTTAGGGATCATCAAAAGAAGACCCTGAGAAGCAGTGTAAGTAGTAGTCAATGCACCAGCCTGAAGAGAACCGTGAACTGCACCGGCAGCACCACCTTCAGATTGCATTTCCTGTACCAATACTGTTTCGCCGAAGATGTTCTTACGTCCTGCGGCAGCCCATTCGTCTACGTACTCAGCCATAGTCGAAGAAGGAGTGATGGGGTAGATAGCTGCTACTTCAGAGAACATATACGAGATATGTGCTGCAGCTTGGTTACCATCACATGTGATGAATTTCTTCTGTTTAGTCATAACTAAATTAAATATTTAAGTAAATAAATCTTTTTAGTATAAGAATCCGAACATCCAAAGAGGTATTTGGTTGCCGCGGCCTATCTCAGCCTTTTGCAACGCATACGTCACGTCCGGGTTATTCTTTATTTTTGTACCTTCCGCACAAATTTTGAACGGCATCACTTCGTCTACCATGAAAGAGACGTTTTTATCTCCTTTATGTACCTTATGGTCTTTCCATAAAGTGTTAACGAAGAACGTGTCGAGTACATCCTGTTCTTCCACTTTCACCGGATAAATGGAGTACATCAGGTTAGAGTTGTGCATCATAATCTTTGACGGTTTCTTTGGGAATTCTTCTCCTTTCGGGTAAACCAGATTAATCAGACGCGCGTCTGCCAGATACTTGATATAGTTCATTACCGTAGCGCGGGATGTCTGTACGTCACTTGCCAGTTGGCTCACGTTCGGAGCTTTCGGTCCGTCCACAGCCAACAAATATAGTAATTTTTTTATCTTTGAAAGATATTTCAGCTCAATTTGTTTGATCAGCAAGATATCCACTTCTACCATCATGTTCATTGTTTTCAGCAGATTCTCCGAGAAATTACGTTTTTCAAGGAAGAAAGGGTAGAAACCATGATGCAGGTAATCCTGAAAATAATCCAGCGGTCGTACTTTGGAAAGTACTCCTTTGGCTATCTGTTCATGTGTACTGAGGATTTCTTCGAGGCTGTATGCCCGGAATTTCATTCCTGTCTGCAGGTTCAGAAATTCACGGAAAGAGAATCCGCGCAGGTTATAACTTTTCGCAATGTCACGCAATTCGAGGTTTTCCTCTTTGAGTCGCATGACGGAAGAACCGGTGAAGACAATCTTCAGGCTGGGGAAACGGTCATAGCACATTCGTAGCTCTTTGCTCCATTCGGGATGTTTGAACACCTGGTCGATCAGCAGTACTTTTCCGCCACGTTTCTGAAACTCGTTGGCGAAGTCAACAAGGCTGTGACCGGAGAAATAAAAGTTGTTCATATTGATGAACAGACAGGAACGGTCGGTGCCGAATTTCTCTTTGGCGTACTGCAGGAGGAAAGTGGTTTTTCCTACGCCACGTGTCCCTTTGATACCAATCAGACGGTCACTCCAGTCGATCTCGTCCATAAGATCGCGGCGAACGGGGGCATTGGTGTGCTCAACGAGGTAGGCGTGTGTGCGATAGAATGATTCCATTTCGTTTCTTTGTTTTTCGGCTGGCAAATATAGTGCTTTTTTTAGGATTTGCAAAGTAGAGATAGCAAAAATGTGCTTTAATTTATAAGTTTCTCTTTATTGTGTAAGTTCCTGATTATTTCCTGTATATATTTGCAGAATAATGTGTTGAATCCATCTTTGACATGACGAAAAGACCTGTTTATATATTCAATCCGGAGCATGATATGGCGTTGGCAAGCGGTGAGACGAACTATATGGCGCCGGCTTCCGCCCGACAGATGGCGAGTGACCTGGCGTTGCTTCCTATGTGGTATGCCGAAGCGGGAAGTGCGGTGCTTGCACCGTCTGCTTATAATGCGGACTTCCTGAAAACAAAGAGTGAACTTTTGGGCATGGATGTGGCCTTGTTGACGGAACCGGAAGTGGCTGACGGTAAAGACTGGAAGTTCTCTCCGTGGGGTTGGGACCCTGCTTTGCGGAAGCGTTTGATGACATTGGGGGCAGGTCAGACGGAGCTGCCTTCTGCGGATTATATGAATATTCTGAGAGAGCATTCGCATCGTCTGCAGGCGGTAAAGTTGTTGCCTGGGTTGCGGTTGAATGAATACTTCTGTGGAGAATCTTTTTATTTGAGTACTTTGGCGGAGTGCAGTGCGTTCGTCGAAGGGCGGGAAGCGTGCTTGTTAAAAGCTCCGCTTTCCGGAAGCGGGAAAGGATTGAATTGGTGTAAAGGCATATTTACTACTTTTATTTCCGGTTGGTGTGCCCGTGTCGCTGCTTCTCAGGGTGGGGTGGTAGGCGAACCTATATATAATAAGGTGGAAGATTTCGCTATGGAGTTTTATGCTGACGGGAGAGGAAGGGTTGTTTTTGCCGGATATTCGGTCTTCCACACGGGTGGGAGTGGGATGTATGCAGGGAATGACTTGCTGTCTGACGAGAAGATTCTGCAGAAACTATCGGCTTATGTGCCACAAGAAGAATTTATCAGGCTGCGGACTCGTTTGGAAGAAGAATTGTCAGCTTTGTTCGGTGGCTTTTATCATGGATACTTGGGAGTGGATATGATGATTTGTCATTTTCCGGATGAAGCGCCTGTTTACCGGATTCATCCTTGTGTCGAAATTAATCTGCGAATGAATATGGGGGTGGTGGCATGGCTCTTGACGGATCGTTATTTGGCTGCGGATGCGGAAGGAGTTTTTCGGATTGATTATTATCCTTTAGCCGGTCAGGCTTTGGAGGAACATCGGCAGATGTCGGCTTCGTTCCCTTTGTCCGTAGAGAATAATCGGGTGTGTGCCGGATATTTGCCGTTAGTACCGGTGACGCCTCAAAGCCGGTATCGTGCGTTTCTTTTGCTTACTCTCCCCCAGTGAAAAAGATAGTGCTTTTGCTCTCATGCTCTAACAGTTCGTCTGTATCCCTTTATTCATCGATGTTTTAGCTGTTAGAGATCCAGTGGTAGCAGAGTGAGAGCAAGGACTTGCTCTCACTCTGCATCGTCCTGATAAATACCGTTTTTACTGTGTTATTCTTTGATTTACAGGATGTTAATATCTGATATCTCAACTGTTAACGTTTGATTTCTCAGATATTAATAATTGAGAAATCAAGTATTAAGGACTGATAATTTATGTATTATTGACTGATATATGATTTAATGTTTTCAGAGAGAGCAGTACTATTGAAGTAGCTGATGCGTTCAATGTGATTGGAACATGCGGTTAAGTCAATCAAATCAACAGTAGTTTCAGATAGTTTCGAGCGTTTGGAACTAAAGTTTCAAGCGTATGAAACTCTAGTTTCTCACCGATGAAACTACAGTTTCACACCGATGAAACTCTGGTTTCAAGCAATGGAAACTCTTTGAAGATACTGCTAAATTGGAATTGGTGAACATCGGAAAAGTCATATTGTGGTAATACTGTCTGAAATGCCTACTTATCTCCATTTATGGGTGCACTCTCATTCCCGCAACGGTCGATAGCCGTTACTGCAAAATACTTCTTGGCATTCCAAGGCTGGATGGGTGCATAAATGTAACTTGTTTCACGAATACTTTGTGCGACAATATTTTCCGCTTTCTTTGTATCTACCGGATATTCATTGGAAGCATAAATCACGTACATCGGTTTATTCCGTTGGTCATTATCCGTCGCTGGTTGCCAGTTCAATTCGGTATATCCGTTGTCGATGGACGTAACTTTGAGTGCTGAGGGGGCAGACGGCGGAACGTTATCCAACCATGTCATCGGGGGCTGTAATGCCGGATAGGCATAGAAGTTCTCAATCAGTTCGTCATAAATTCCCTGAGTATTGTCCATCAGATACTTGACACGGTAATGCCCTTCTCCTGCCATTTTCTGATTACGGATGAAATTAATCTGACGATCCACTTCGTCGCGTGTCCACTTCCCTTCGTCGGGATGGAGGAAATAGATGCCCAGCCCCGGAATAACCTGTCGTCCGTTGCTCTGTTCCTGCCAGTCGAGCGCGAAAGGATAGAAACTGTTTCCCTGAAAATACATCATGGGATATATCTGATCCTGAATACCTTCTCCGAGCCATCCTTGCGGGTCTTGATAAACGGTATAGAACGCATTCCAACCACGGGAAGAATAGCGGGAAGTATCTCTGTATTTTCCTACAGGGCAAGTACTTACCTTTACCCACGGCTTCATTGCTTTCACACCTTTATATATGTACCGGACGATTTCGGAAATGTTATCCCGTCGCCATTGATCCAAAGTACGTCCTTTGCTGTAACGGCGGAAATCGTATTTGTCGGGGAATAGAGGAGCATTCTCCGGATAGCGCAGGTAGTCGAAATGCACTCCGTCTATATCATAGCGCTCCACCACTTCCCGAACGAGTCTCATGAGATACTCTTTCGTAGCAGGATGCCCCGGATTAAGGAAATATTCATTTTTATAAGGCACGCATATATCTTTCACTCGCTTGGTGACAGATTGTTTGCCGAGAGAAGCGACGTGCTTTTTGTTGCCTAGCGGAATAGTCACCATCCACGCATGACATTCCATCCCCCGCTTGTGGCATTCCCCAATCGCAAAAGCCAACGGATCATATCCCGGATTTCCTCCGACTTTTCCGGTCAGGATAGAATTGAACGGTTCGATGGAAGAAGGATACAGCACATCTCCGCGTGTACGGGTCTGAAACAGGACAGTATTGAAGTTGGCAGCTTTCAGTTTATCAAGGATATCCACCAATTCTTCCTTTTGCTTGCGGATGCCCTGAGGAGTCGTGGCCCGTGTACGGGGCCAGTCCAGACCATATACAGCCGTAATCCATGCTGCACGAACTTCGTGCTTGGGTTGCGCCTTAGCCGGAAGGATAAGAAACAAAAGTGAAAGAATGAAAATAGTTCGGTGCATATTATTCCCTTTTAGATGCTAAATCTCTGCAAAGCTAGCAAAAATGTCTGTAAATTGATTATTCCTTTTTTATTTAATGCTATTTGACAGAAAATTACTGATTCTCTTTTAGTGGTATCTGCATTCTTAGCCGTCTTTTAATAAGGTACGAAATATAAAATATTAATATAACAAGATAATAAACAATGAAAAAGCTACTATCTGTGTCGCTCTGTCTTTTGTTTGCGGCGAGTCTGACTGCCCAGACGGGAAAGATTAGAGTTGCTACTGTTGGAAACAGTATCACCGGAGGAACGAATGATTATGGTTATTACGCGATGCCTTTGGCTGAAATGCTCGGTGATGATTATGAAGTTACCAAATTTGGTAAAGGCTCTTCCGGGGTATTTATAAAATTAAGAGAAGATGCGACTACTCCCGAAAATCCTAATGAATATCAATTCGCTTACATTAATTCTGAGCAATGCGCAGCGGCACTTGAGTATAAACCTAATATTGTCATTATTAAGTTTGGTGCAAATGATGCCAACAAGAAGAATTTCGAAAAATATGGTAAAGAGACTTTTAAAGCAGACTATAAGAAGTTGATCGCTAAATTCCAGGCTCTTTCGACTAAACCGGATATTTATATTTGTACGCCTCCGCCGATGTATTATGGCGATGGGGGATTTCTTGGTTCATTTGATGACAATGTAGCAAAGAATTATATTCAGCCTGCCGTAAGAGAGATTGCGGAGGAACTTAATCTGGTCTGTGTAGATCTGTATAATCCCTTGAAGGGACATCCGGAATTTATGCCGGGTGGCAACGATTGGGTGCATCCCGACCATAGAGGGCATTATATTATAGCGAAGGAAGTGTATAAGGCGATAACGGGTGAATTCGTTATGAACCCCGGTGGGATAACAGTGGCTGCTTCGGATATTTCTCTTTCGGGTTCGAAGGCGAAGATGAAGAATGGTGCTATTGAAAAAGCGAAGAACGGTACGAGATTGTCATTCGATGTACATTTTGGCTCATTGCCTACGTATGAGAAAGTAGAGGTTGACGTGCAATTGAATAAAAAGAAATCGGGATACTTGGATTTCTATCTGGATACTGAAACAATTCCTTTTGCCTCGGTTGATGTTTCGGGTGCCGACTCTAAGAATTTCACTACACAATCTGCTCTTTTCGACCGTCGGATAAAAGGCAAACATAAAGTGACTGTACAATGGAGAGGACAGGATGCCAAACTGAAATCAGTAACTATCAAGGAAAAATATATGCCTTATGTAACCGATAATGTATCTCAGGTCTATTTGGTAAACAAGGCAACCGGTATGGTACTGGATTGTAATCCGGATTCGAAAGTGATTTCTGCCGCAAAATATGATTCGGAAAAGAAGTCCCAGTTGTTTTGTATCGAGAATTTGACGTATCATATCCTCCGTGTCAGAAATATAGCGACCAACCTTCATGTAATGAATAATGGAGATAAAGTGATTGTGGGTAAGCCGGGTGATGACTGGCGAGTGCATGATCCTAAATATGCATTGTTCCTGACACCTACGGATGATGAAGGCTATTATTCATTGGGGCTGTCTCCTGAAGCAAGAATTGGTTTGTCTTCTGCCAACAGCACAGAGGTGGTAGGCAATAGAAGCGGCCAAATTGAAGACTTGGATAAATGGAAAATCGTGACAGCTGATGAAATGAAGAAGCAGTAATTCAGACCTTGGTGTATATATTGGATTATCTATATTAGCATTGAAAAGAAAGGAGGTTGTATCTGAACCTTTGCCGGAAGAACAAGAAACAAAAGTGAAAGAATGAAAATAGTTCGGTGCATATTCTTTATTTTTTGTTTTAAATCCCTGCAAAGTTAGCAAAAGTGTCGGTATTGTTGGGCTGTTTCGTGAGATTATGTTACATTTGCGACAGTTAAAAAACAACACGCCATGATTACATTTACCCTGTGCCTGCTGGCGTTGATAGCAGGCTATTTCACGTATGGACGCCTGATGGAGCGCGTCTTTGGTCCGGACGACCGTAAAACACCGGCTCTTACCAAAGCCGACGGAGTAGACTATATTCCGTTGCCTACTTGGAAAATATTCATGATTCAATTCCTTAATATCGCCGGACTGGGTCCGATATTCGGTGCGATTATGGGAGCGAAGTTCGGTACTTCTTCTTATTTATGGATTGTATTGGGAAGTATTTTTGCAGGCGCTGTTCATGATTACTTTGCCGGAATGCTTTCTTTACGTCATGGGGGAGAGAGTCTTCCCGAAATCATAGGCCGTTATCTGGGACTGACTACCAAACAGATAATGCGTGGATTTACTGTTCTTCTGATGATTCTCGTCGGTTCCGTCTTCGTAGCCGGACCTGCCGGACTATTGGCCAAGCTGACTCCGGAAAGCCTGGACGCTACTTTTTGGATTGTCGTGGTCTTCCTATATTATATTCTGGCTACCCTGCTTCCGGTCGATAAGATCATCGGTAAAATATATCCGTTGTTTGCAGTAGCCTTGCTGTTTATGGCAGTCGGTATCCTGGTAATGCTTTATGTCAATCACCCTGCTTTGCCCGAACTATGGGACGGCTTGCAGAATACCAATCCGGATGCCAGTGAACTGCCGATCTTCCCGATTATGTTTGTGAGTATCGCCTGCGGTGCCATATCCGGTTTCCATGCCACGCAGAGTCCTTTAATGGCCCGCTGCATGACTTCGGAACGTCATGGACGTCCGGTTTTCTATGGTGCAATGATTACCGAAGGCATCGTTGCTTTGATATGGGCGGCAGCCGCTACTTATTTCTTCCATGAAAATGGAATGGAAGAAAGTAATGCTTCCGTGATAGTAGACGCTATCACTAAAGACTGGCTGGGAGCTATCGGTGGAGTGCTCGCCATTCTTGGAGTAATTGCGGCTCCCATTACTTCGGGAGATACCGCTTTCCGTTCCGCCCGTCTGATTGTGGCGGACTTTCTGGGACTGGAACAAAAAAGTATGCGCCGTCGTTTATACATTTGTATTCCGATGTTCGCAGTAGCTATCGGCCTGCTTCTTTATAGCTTGCGTGACGCGGACGGATTTAACATGATCTGGCGTTACTTTGCCTGGGCCAACCAGACATTGGCGGTGTTCACCCTTTGGGCTATCACAGTCTACCTTGTGGTAGCCAAAAAGCCTTATTGGATTACGCTGATCCCCGCCTTATTTATGACGAGTGTTTGTTCTACTTATATATGTATTGCTCCCGAAGGGCTGGGACTCTCGCATATAGTTTCCTACTGCATCGGTATAGGATGCGTAGTGGTAGCTATTGCCTGGTTCTTTATCTGGCTGGGAAAACAAAAAACTAGAAAACTATCAGAATGAAGAAAATAAAAAAATCGACAGGAGTTGCTATCGCATTCCTTATTTATGTATCAGTAACGGCAGCCTATTTGTTACCTCGCAACACGGAAGTCGGCCAGACGGAGAAGATTCTTACGGTGGTAGGTTCTTACGTCATCGTACTCTTGCTTTGGCTCGTGCTCCGGAAGAAGGAACAAATGCGTGAACGCCGTAAAAAAGACGAACAATCTATTCACTTAAAAAAGTAAATTTATGAAGAAATTAGCTTTAGCTATTTGTCTGCTGGTGGTATCAATAGCTGCCCAGGCACAATTTGAGAAAGGAAAAATGATTCTTAATCCTTCTGTAACGGGATTGGATTTTTCGTATAGTAAAAACGATAAGGCGAAGTTTGGTATTGGTGCGCAAGCCGGTACATTCCTTGCCGACGGTATCGCATTGATGGTTAATGTCGGTGCTGATTGGTCAAAACCCGTAGATGAATACACATTAGGAACAGGAATGCGTTTCTACTTTAATTCCACCGGTGTTTATCTGGGCGGAGGTCTCGACTGGAACCGCTTCCGTTGGAGCGGAGGACATCACCAGACTGACTGGGGGCTAGGCATCGAAGCCGGATACGCTTACTTCCTTTCCCGCACCGTAACCATCGAACCCGCCGTATATTACAAATGGCGCTTCAACGATAGCGACATGTCACGTTTCGGCGTTAAGGTCGGATTCGGATTCTACTTTTAACAATGGATAATGGATAATTGAAAATGGATAATGAGCTGCGCTGTTTACTGCATAGCCATTATCCATTTTCAATTATCCATTATTCATTAAGCAAGCTTTTCTTTCAGAAACTGCCCCGTATAGCTTGCTCCGCAAGCGGCTACTTCTTCCGGGGTACCTACCGCTACGATATTTCCGCCTTTGTCTCCGCCTTCCGGTCCGAGGTCGATTACATAATCGGCACATTTGATAACGTCCATATTATGTTCGATGATGACAATGCTGTGTCCCCGTCGGATGAGTGCGTCGAAGGCATCCAACAGCTTGCGGATGTCGTGGAAGTGCAGTCCGGTGGTTGGTTCGTCAAAAATAAACAGGGTCGGGTCGGCTTTCTCCTGACTCAGGTAGAATGCCAGCTTCACACGTTGGTTTTCACCACCGGATAGGGTAGAAGAGGACTGGCCTAATTTGATATATCCCAGTCCGACATCCTGTAGCGGAAGCAGTCTTTTTACAATTTTCTTCTGACCATGTTCGGTGAAGAATTCGACGGCTTGGTTTACTGTCATTTCCAGTACATCATAGATGTTCTTATCCTGGAATTTCACTTCCAGTGTATCTGCTTTAAAACGTTTACCGTGACAGGATTCGCATTCCAGCACCAAGTCTGCCATAAACTGCATTTCTACGGTGATGGTTCCTTCGCCTTTACATTCCTCGCATCGTCCGCCTTCGCTGTTGAAACTGAAATGTCCGGCTGTGTATCCCATTTGTTTTGCCAGAGGCTGTTCCGCCCATAGCTTCCGGATTTCGTCATAAGCCTTGATGTAAGTCACCGGATTGGAACGGGACGATTTGCCTATCGGGTTTTGATCGACAAATTCGATATTTCTCAAGTCACGCAGGCTTCCACCGATAGAAGAGAACTCTCCCGGGCGGTCGCTGCATTCATCCAGTTCGCGCTTTAGTGCCCGATAGAAGATATCCCGCACTAACGTACTCTTACCGGAACCGGAAACACCCGTGACTACTGTCATCACATTGAGAGGGAACTTTACATTCACTCCTTTCAGATTGTTTTCGCGGGCACCTGTCAGTTCGATATAATTGTTCCACGGCCGACGATGTTCGGGAACGGGAATCTCCTCTTCTCCCAACAGATAACGTACCGTATGACTATTGCTGCCTTTTTTCAGGTCTTTCATATCGCCCTGATAAACGACTTCTCCTCCCAGGCGGCCGGCATTTGGACCGATATCAATGATGTAATCGGCGGCACGGATTATTTCTTCATCGTGCTCTACCACTACCACCGTATTGCCGAGTTCCTGCAATTGACGCAATACGCGGATCAGACGGTCGGTGTCACGGCTGTGCAAACCGATACTCGGCTCATCCAGAATATAGAGACTGCCGACGAGGCTGCTTCCTAATGACGTTGCCAGGTTGATACGCTGGCTTTCTCCACCCGACAGCGAGTTGCTGAGCCGGTTTAAAGTCAGATATCCCAACCCTACATCTATCAGAAAGCGGATGCGGCTGTTGATTTCAATCAGAATTCTGCGGGCTACATTGCTATCGTGTTCGTTGAGGTTCAGATGGTCGAAGAACTCTTTTAGTTCCGTGATGGGTAAATCTACCAGTTCGGAAATGCTCTTTCCGTCTACCCGCACATATCCTGCCTCCGGTTTCAAACGTGTACCGTGACATTTCGGACAGATTGTTTTTCCCCGGTAGCGTGCCAGCATTACCCTGTATTGTATCTTATATTGATTCTCTTCCAGCATCTTGAAGAAATCGTTGATGCCATGGAAGTATTGGTTTCCTTCCCAGAGTGTGCGACGTTGCTCGTCTGTCAGCTCATAGTAAGGAGTGAAAATCGGGAAATCGAACTTATCCGCATTATGAATCAGTTCATCTTTCCATTCTCCCATCTTCTCGCCACGCCAGCAGACGATGGCCCCTTCATACACGGATAGCGAGCGGTTGGGCACTACCAGATGCTCGTCAATGCCGATCACCTTGCCGAAGCCCTCGCATACGGGGCAGGCACCGATAGGAGAGTTGAACGAGAACATCTGATCGTTCGGCTCCTCAAAAGTGATGCCGTCCGCTTCGAATTTCGTACTGAAATTATATAGCCTGGTGGTGCCGTCCGGCAGATAAAAACGTAGCATACACGTACCGTCCCCTTCATACATGGCAGTTTCGGCAGAGTCCGTCAGTCGGCTGATGGCATCTTTCGTGTTTGCCACTGCCATACGGTCTACCAGCAGATAAACTTCGTCGCCTGCCACTGGCTTGTATTCATCGATACGCTTCATTTCACCGTTCACTTCCACCCGGTTGAAGCCTTGTTTCAGGTCTATCTCCAGTTGTTGCTGCAGGGTACGGTCTTCGCGCAGGCGGATAGGGGTCAATACGGTATATCTGGTCCCCTCCGGATGCGAAAGCATACAGTTGACGATGTCCTCCGTCGAATGCTTCTTGACTTCTTCTCCGCTGACGGGGCTATATGTCCGTCCCACCCGCGCATAAAGCAAGCGCAGATATTCATAAATCTCGGTGGAAGTTCCTACGGTAGATCTCGGATTGCGGCTGTTCACTTTCTGTTCGATGGCGATTGCCGGTGGGATTCCTTTAATAAAATCACATTCGGGTTTGCTCATTCGTCCCAGAAACTGGCGTGCGTAGCTGCTAAGGCTCTCGACATAACGACGTTGTCCTTCTGCATAGAGAGTATCAAAAGCGAGCGACGATTTCCCCGAACCGGATAGTCCGGTGATCACGACAAGTTTGTTGCGTGGAATATCTACATCGATGTTTTTCAGGTTGTTAACCCGCGCTCCTTTGATCGAAATATGTTTGTTTTCTGACATAAAATACTCCTTTTTTATGATAGTCGGCAAAGTTAGCGATTTTATTGATAGAAGAAAGGTTTTTGGTCGGGTTAAGATATGTTATAATTGGTAATAAAAAGAAATTGCTTCGGGATAATTGGCGTATCTTGGTCCGGAATTTACAACAAACATTTCAAAATAATAACAAATTGACTTGAATCGTGAAAAACATCCGGATGGTTATTAGCTTATTCATTCTGTGTTTTGCATCTACTTTAGCCTTTAGTAGCACAAACAAAGAACAACAGTTGGAAGTCCTTTCCGACAGCATCTCAAAAAAAATAGGTCAGAAAGATTTCATACCTTTCTATCAGGAGTATATGCGATTGGCAAGGCAGCAGAACGATACTGCCAGAATCGACGATGCTTATTCTCTGATTACTTCCCATTATTATCGGTTGAGGAATACAGATAGCCTGAAGGTGGTTGCATATGAATATATGGACTGGTCTTTGAAACGTGGCAATGTTAATAATCGCTATACACAGTGGCGCCAGTATATTCAGTTGCTTACCGAGAAGGGGTTGCAGGATGAGGCCATGCGTGAGACAGAATTTCTTCAGAAAGATGCGGATGCGGCCAAGAGTGCTTTCGGAATGGCTTGTAGCGAAATGTGTATCGGATATAATCATCGGGTGTTCAGTAACAACGTCAAGCTCTGTCTCGAATACTATTCTTCCGCATTGACACGTTTTAGCGATGCAGGTTTTTATGAAGATGCCTACGTGGTGTCACTGAATATTATCCAGACTCATCTGGCTAGAGGGGAGTATGCCAATGCGATAGAATACTTGAACTACATGCCGGGACTGATTGAGAAAATGAAGCGTAAGGATATCCCTGTCCGACCGGAGCTTACCATGCGTTATTATCAGTTTCACGTGATTGCTACGTTGGCATTGAAAGGGAAGAAGGAGGCGCAGCCGTTTATTGCAGAAACGGATAAGTTTTATCACGAAAATATAAATGCTTTTCCCCGTGAAGGATGGTTGGGATATAAAATTCTTTGTGCCCGGACGTTGAATGACAATCAGATGGCACTCAACTATCTGGACTCATTGATGGATTATCATCATTCGGTGGGGAGCTGTTATCCTGCCAATCACCTGTTGAAAGCCCAGTTTATGGAGCAGATGGGACGCTTTGAAGATGCCTGCGAGGTTTATAAATCTTATGCACATATTAATGATTCCATTCGTTCGGCAGAGCTGGACGAGCAATTAAGCAAATATACCGTGCAGTTCGAAGTAGATAAGTTGGAGCACGATAAGCTGGAACTGCGGGCGGAGGTCAACCGCAATCTCTTTATAACTTCCGTGATTGTCGGATGCCTGGTGTTGATATTGTTGATTGTTATCACGTTCTACTATATGCGCTCCTTGTCGTTGAACCGGAAACTGGATGCGGCAAATAAGGCAGTTATCAAGGCCAGCCACATGAAAAGCTCTTTTATCCAGCATATCACGCATGAAATCCGTACTCCGCTCAATTCGATAATCGGTTTTTCATCCTTGATGGCTGCCGGTGGGCTGACACAGGAAGAGATGGAAGAATATGCCCGTCAGATGGAAAGCAGCAATGCATATTTGCTGGATTTGGTAAATAATGTGATTGATATAGCCGACATGGACTCTCAGACGGATGATATACCGAAGAAGCCAGTGAGTGTAGATGCGTGTTGTCAGGAATGTTTAGGATTGATTCGTCAGAATCTGAAAGAGGGAATCGAGTTACAATATATGCCTTCTTCCGCTCCGGTCGAAGTGTGTACGGTTGAAATCTGGATGAAGCGTGTGCTGCTCGGTTTGCTGAACAATGCCAATAAATTCACGGAATCCGGATTTATACGTCTGAGTTATGAAGAAGACAAACCGAATCGTCTGGTACGTTTTATTATCGAAGATTCCGGTCCCGGAATCAATGAAAACTATCGGGACTCCATTTTCGAACGGTTCGCGAAGGTCGATGCCTTCACTCAGGGCACCGGACTGGGATTGTCTATTATCCGTCAGATCATGGAATTAGTGGATGGAAATGTCTATCTGGACACCAACTACGCGGGTGGTGCAAGATTTGTTGTCGAATGGCCTCAATAATAGTTGGAGATAGTATCTGCATCTATTATCTTTGCACCACATTATTTTATGACTCAAGAACATTATGAATCTGAAAAACTATCTTTTCTTATTAGTTCTGCTTCTGGTGGCAGGAGTAAGAGCGCAGGCGCCATCGGGCAATGCATATCCTAAACGTGAGTTTCGTGCTGCATGGATACAGGCTGTCAACGGACAGTTCCGTGGCATACCGACAGAGAAACTGAAACAGACACTGGTCGGTCAGCTGAACTCTCTTCAGGGAGCGGGTATTAATGCGATCATCTTTCAAGTGCGTCCCGAAGCGGATGCATTGTATGCTTCACAACACGAACCGTGGAGTCGTTTCCTGACAGGAACACAAGGGCAAATGCCTTCCCCGATGTGGGACCCGATGCAATTCATGATCGAAGAATGCCATAAACGGAATATGGAATTCCATGCATGGATCAATCCCTACCGTGTGAAGACTTCATTGAAGAATCAACTGGCACCGACACATATTTATCATGAACATCCGGAATGGTTTGTCACTTATGGCGATCAGATCTATTTTGATCCGGCACTTCCCGAAAGCCGTGAGCATATCTGCAAGATTGTTTCCGATATTGTATCCCGTTACGATGTAGATGCTATCCACATGGACGATTATTTCTATCCTTATCCGATCAAGGGAGTCGATTTCCCGGACAATGCGAGCTTTGCCCGTTACGGAGGCGGTTTCAGCAATAAGGCGGACTGGCGTCGTGGCAACGTGAATATCCTGATCAAGAAACTTCATGAAACGATACGGGGCATCAAACCGTGGGTGAAGTTCGGTATTAGCCCGTTCGGTATTTACCGCAATCAGAAAACAGATCCATTGGGCAGCAACACAAATGGTTTGCAGAACTATGATGATCTTTATGCCGACGTATTGCTTTGGGCACGTGAAGGATGGATTGATTATAACATTCCTCAGATTTATTGGGAGATAGGACACAAGGCAGCCGATTACGAAACACTGGTTGACTGGTGGGCGAAGCATTCGGAAAACCGTCCATTGTTTATCGGTCAGGCAGTCATGAATACCATTCAGCATGCTGATCCGAAGAACCCTTCTATCAACCAGCTTCCACGAAAGATGGCTTTGCAGCGTTCTTATCAGACTATCGGCGGAAGTTGCCAGTGGTATGCGGCAGCCGTAGTCGAGAACGCTGGAAAATATCGGGATGCCTTGGTACAGGAGTATCATAAATATCCGGCTTTAATTCCGGTTTTCGATTTTATGGATGATAAAGCTCCGGGCAAAGTACGTAAGATGAAAAAGGTATGGACAGAAGATGGCTATATACTTTTCTGGACTGCTCCGAAAGCGGAGACTGAAATGGACAAAGCTATTCAGTACGTAGTATACCGTTTCGGTTCCAAAGAAAAAGTGAATCTTGATGATCCGTCACATATCGTAGCTATCACCCGAAATCCTTTCTACAAACTGCCGTATGAAACGGGTAAGACCAAATACCGCTATGTGGTGACGGCTTTAGACCGTATTCATAATGAGTCAAAATCGGTAAGTAAGAAGGTCAAGCTGTAAATTGATTAAATAAAGAATTAAAAATGGAGAGTGAAGAATCTTGTTGCGCTATTGAATAGCAAGGCAATTCTTCATTCTCCATTTTTTTATTGCTTCATTTTAATAAAGCAGTAGTCCTGCAATCCCGCAGGCGATAATCATTAATATCGGATTTGCCTTGTATTTTCTGGTGCCGATAAAAGCTATCAGGAAGATAATGATGCTGATGACAAATGTGTAGGTGTCTTCTGTAGGTGAACCGAAGTTTTCCACATTCATCAATACCAGTGCGGCGGAAGCTAATAATCCGACAACTGCCGGACGCAATCCTGCAAAAATAGATTCCACTACCGGATGTTTCTGATATTTCAGAAAGAATTTGCTGATTGTCAGCATCAGTATGAAAGAGGGAAAAACAACGGCGAATGTAGCAACAACTGATCCCCATACACTTCCTGTCGACGTAAAACCGACATAAGTAGCCGCATTGATACCGATAGGACCCGGAGTCATCTGACTGATGGCAACAATGTCTGTGAATTCTTGCGAAGTCACCCACCCATAACGGGTTACTACTTCACCTTGTATCATCGAAAGCATGGCGTAACCTCCGCCAAAACCGAAAAGTCCGATTTTAAAGAACGTATAAAATAACTGAAGATAAATCATCTCTTTTTAACTTAGAATTATGAATCTTGAATCATAGCCTTGAGTGTTCACTCTCCACTTTTTTAAATTTTCCCCATAGGAAACCTCCTACACCGGCAGCAATGATAATCCATATCGGGGAGAAGCCCAATAGCCAGATCAATAATGCCGATACGACGGGGATCCATAAGTTGTACCGGTTGATTTTGGCCGACCGTCCCATGGTGAAAGTCGGTGCGGCGATCAATGCCACCACGGCGGGTCGTATTCCTTTAAATATGCGTTCTACAATCGGATTGTCTTTGAAAGAATGGAAAAAGAGCGCGATGGCCAGAATGATGATAAATGAGGGGAGTATAGTCCCCAGTGCCGTGACAATACTTCCCCGGATGCCACGCAGCTTATATCCTATAAAGATAGAGATATTCACTGCCAGAATGCCCGGAGCGGACTGAGAGATAGCCAGCAGGTCGATAAAGTCTTCCTGTGCGATCCATTTCCGTTTGGTTACGATTTCATTCTCAATAAGTGGAACCATTGCATAGCCTCCGCCAATGGTGAAGGCGCCTATTTTAAAAAAGATTCCAAATGATTCGAGGTAAATGTTCATTCTTCCTTTTCTCCTCCTTCCTTACCGGACTTGTTTTCTTTTCCAGCCTTTCCCTCCTTGTGGGGCTTACCTTCTTTGCCGTATTGGCTGGGGCTCACGTTGAAGTGCTTCTTGAATACTTCGCGGAAGTACTTCGCATCACTAAATCCTGTCATTTCTGCTATTTCTGTTATACTGTGTGTACCTTCTTTCAGCAACTTCACCGAACGTTTCAGGCGGATCAGGCGGATGTAATCGCCCGGAGCCTGATCGGTCAATGCCCTGAGTTTGTTGTAGAAGCTGGTACGGCTCATTCCCATCAGATTGCAAAGCACATCTACTGTAAGAGCCGGATTGTCTATATTATCTTCTATATTCTTCCGTACATTGGCGATAAACTTCCAGTCGATATCCTGCGAGCAGTTGATGCATTCGTCTTCATGATCATCCTCATCGTCCATATCCAGACTACCGTATTTGCTTCGCAAAAGGGCGCGGTTGATCAACAGATTGGAGACGGTAGCTTTCAATATTCCAATATTAAATGGCTTGACAATATACTCGTCAGCACCAATCTGAAGGCCGGACAATATGTCTTTTTCATTATTAAGAGCTGTTAGCAGGATAACAGGAATATGCGACGTTTCGATATTATTTTTAATGGCGTCACACAATTCATCCCCTCTCATTTCCGGCATCATAATGTCCGAGATAACCAGTTCCGGTTTGTATTCCGGAATGATGGTCAGTGCTTCTTTGCCGTTGCAGCAGTTCTGCACCGTATATTCTTCTGCCAGTGTCTGTGACAGATAGTTGCGCAGTTCATCATTATCTTCTACGATTAGGATTCGCTGATGATTCGGATTCTGTTCCTTATGCACATTCTCATAGATGCTGGCAGGCACATTGGTTGTGCTTGTTATCTCTTGCCGGCGTTTGCTTGGGGTGGCAAGGTGTGCTTTATGGAAGCGTTTGCTGTCTTTTGGGAAAGATATCTTAATCACCGATCCCTGATTCTCCACGCTCGACAGGTTGATTTTGCCCTTATGTAACCGGACAAGTTTCCATACCAGCATCAAACCGATACCGCTTCCCGTCACTTTCGAATTGATGGCATTGCTGCCACGGAAATGAAGCTTGAACAGTTTCTTTTGCTCGCTGGCTGGAATACCGATTCCGGTATCCTTCACTTCCACGCTCCACGAATCATTGTTCTCTGATACGAAAATCTGCACATTACCATTTTCCGGCGTGTATTTTAATGCGTTCGATATTATATTCTTCAGAATAGATTCCATCTTTTCCTTGTCAAACCATACATTCATATACCGGAAATTGCTTTCGTACGTAAAGTTGATATGCTTGATATTGGCATAAGACTGAAATGCATTGAATATTTCTGTCATGAACGTGTTTAGCTCATGCTCCGAAATGTATAATTCCGAAGAATAAACATCTGCTCTCTCAAAGTTGATAAGATTCGTTGTCAGACGCAACAAGGCATTTACATTGCGTATGGCAGTGTTCATGTTGGCTATGCCTTCCTTGCTCAGAGCTTCTTTTTCGCGTAAATCTTCCAGAGGAGCTTTAATCAATGTCAACGGGGTGCGTATATCGTGTGCCGTATTGATGAAGAAGTGTATCTTTTCATCGGAAACCTTCCGCTGTTTTTTCAGAATAAGAACCCGCAGGATGATAACAGCAATGAGGGAAATCAGGATTGCATACAATATCATTGCCCAGGGAGTGAGCCAGAAAGGTTGAGCAATGATAATATCAATGCTTCTTTCTTCAAGCATCACCCGTTGGTCTTCGTTGGAGATGGCACGCACACGCAATACATATTTTCCCGGAGCGAGGTTGGTATAACGGATTGTACTTTCATTGCCGGGTTTGCTCCACTCTTCGTAAAATCCTTCCAGCTTCCATGAATAAAGAACATTGGAAGGATAATCATAGTTGATGGAAGAAACCATCAGTGAAAAGATATTCTGATTATATTTTAGTCTTAATTCTTTGGTTTCGTTGATATCTTTTTCCAATGGTGAATTCTTGTCTCCCGGATATACCGTCTGATAAAACAGCTTGAAATCACTGAAGATCATCTTGGAAGAGTACGTCCTGGGGAGCTTCATGTCTTTATTGAACTCTATGGTACCGTCCGAGCTACCGAAGATAAAATTGTTATTTCTGCGCAGGGTACCGGACAACGCATTGAAGTGCGTAGTCATCAGTCCCATTTCCTTTGTCCAGTTGTAGAATGTTTTTTGTTTGGGATAGAAGCTGGTGAGTCCGTTCTCCGTACTTAATAGAATTTCATTGTCTTCATCCGATAATATCGTGTAGATATTGTTGGATATCATGGCACAGTTTCCCGTATAATAATGGGTAAACAACTTTGTCTGGGGATCATAAATCAGTACTCCCGATCCGCTGGTACCTATATATAGTGAGCCTTGTTTGGTCTGATACAGGGAGTAGACATAGGTAGATTCTACCGGCAGTTGGATGCGTTCATATTTTCCGGATTCTATATCCAGAAGAAACAGGCCTGTTGCCGTACCTATCCACATACTTTTGTCATCCTTTTCGATGATGGCGGTTACGGAATGCAGTCCGTGGTAGAGCCGTATGTCTTTGGTTTGTACGTTGATTCGCTTCAGGTTATAATATCCTCCGCTCCATACATAACCGCGTGAGTCTTTGCGTATGTCACGTATGTATTTATCCGGACGTATACTTTCATGAGCATACAAAGCGGGTGTAAAATAAGTTGTTTTCGACGTGCGTTTATCTATCTGATAAAGTCCCGAGAAATATCCGCCTGCCCAAATAATGCCGGGAGATACTTCACATAAGGTTGTAAATATATGGTTTTTGCTGTTCTGTACATTCTCAAAGGTGCTCAGAAACGAGCGCCATTTTCCGGTTTTTGAGTCTTGCAGGCTAATTCCGTTGTTGGTGCCATACCATAAGTCTCCCTCGCTGTCTTCTATGATAGAGTTCACCTGGTCGTTAATCAGCGACTGCTTATTACCGACAGAATGTTTGATCCATTTATAACTCGGATAACGATTGTTCTGAATGGTAATTCCTATCGGATAGTTTGCCATCCATATCCGTTCTTCGTCGTCTATGTAGATGTCGTTAATGCTGTTTCCGTTCATGCCATTGTAGCTGTTGTAGTCTGCTATGATAAAAGGTACGGTCTGGTACGTATCGACATTCATCTTATAGATACCTCCGCCATCGGTAGCAATCAGCAGTTCTTTGGCATTCAGTGGTTTGATTCGTGATATGCTTACGTCTTTCAGGCTGACTTCCGGCTGTGTGATGGTTTTTGTGTTCATGTCGTAAACCATGACGCCCCGTTGGAAGGCACCGATGAACAGTTTGCGGATTTTGGGGTCGAAGTGTAAATCGTTAACTTGAATATTGACGTTGTCGAGCTTGTCGCAGGGGAGAAGTTGCAGTGTGTTGTCTTTCAGCTGGGCATGATGAATACCCATCTCCGTCCCGATAAAATAGTGGGATTCGTCGATTTGTTCGATGTCGTTTATAGCTTCGCTGAGGCAGTTTTTAACATGAGTAACCTCTTCCGTCCGGGTGTTGTAAAGGAAGATCGTTTCTTCGTTGCACAGCCAGATATGATTGTTATGATCAATCCAACTGAAAGTGATGGGAGCCGGTAAATCCTTAAAGTCCTCTATCGGCAACTTGTAGACGAGTTCGAAAGTGTCATGAATACGGTCATACCGGAAAATCTTGCCTTTCTTACCGATTTCCCATAGCGTTCCTTCCGGATCGATATATAACCAATTCAGATTTAACAGCGAGTTGAGTTCTTTGTCGCCGTCCATTAATTTATACCGTTTAAACTCTTTGCCGTTGTACCGGTCGATTCCCTCGTGCGTAAGGAACCACATATATCCAACATTGTCTTTTTGAATGTAGTACACTCTCCGGTTGCTTAACCCGTCTTCCACTCCTAGATACTGATAGGTCTGGGCGACACAGGTCAGAGGAAACAATAATAATAAAAAAAGCCATTTTTTCATACAAATAGGACTTTTATGGGTTATTGAATCTTTAGTGAGGGGGAAAGTTTGACAAAATTAAGAAGATTTTTCGACACTACAAAATTTTAGGTTAAGATAACGGTGCTCTCAAAGTGAAGTATACAGGAGCTTTCGCAGCTATTTGTATATCCTGTTTATTTAGGGAAATTAAGTTGTAATATGCAGACTTTGGGTATGGAAAAGGAGTTAAAACAAGAGGCTGTTACTTTATAACAAATAACAGCCTCCGTTTCAATGATAGAAAGATATCTTATTTAGTCTTCTCTTCTACCCATTTGCGGGCGTTGACAAATGCTTCTATCCATGGAGTAATCTGATCGCTGTTCTTACGGTCAGCAGGATAGCAGCCATTCTGCCACGGGAAGATAGCACGTTCGAGGTGAGGCATCATTGCCAGATGGCGGCCGTCGGCGCTGGCAAGACCTGCGATAGAATAATCGGAACCGTTCGGGTTGCCGGGGTATTCATCGTAGCTGTATTTTGCCACTACGTTGTATTGGTCTTCATCGTAAGGCAGAGAGAATTTACCTTCTCCGTGAGCCACCCAGATACCCAGTTTGCTGCCGCTCAATGAGCCGAACATTACACTGCGGTTGGTCGGGATTGTCAAGCCTACATAAGTCGATTCGAATTTATGTGAGTCGTTGTGCAGCATCTTGCCTTTCTTTTCATGTTCCGGATTGATAAGTCCCAGTTCCATCATCAGCTGGCAACCGTTGCAGATACCCAGTGAAAGCGTATCTTCACGTGCGTAGAACTTGTCAAGTGCTTCTTTGGCTTTAGGGTTGAACAAGAAACCTCCTGCCCATCCTTTGGCCGAACCGAGTACGTCGGAGTTGGAGAATCCACCGCAGTAAACAATCATATTTACATCTTCCAGTGTTTCGCGTCCGCTGATCAGGTCGGTCATCGTCACGTCTTTCACGTCGAAGCCGGCAAGATAGAGTGAGTAAGCCATTTCGCGTTCGCCGTTCGTTCCTTTCTCGCGGATGATGGCAGCGCGGACACCGCTTGGAGTACGACGGTCCGGAGTGATACCATATTGAGAGAGTTTACCTTTGAATCCGGGCATGAAAGCGAATTCAACCGGTTGCATCTTATAGTTTTCGAAACGTTTCTTTGCGCAGCCGTTCATAGACTGTTTGCGGTCGAGCAGGTAAGAAGAAGAATACCATACATCACGCATATAGTCAACACCGAACTGATAAGTAGCGTCGCCCTTCGATACCAGGATATGACGTTCGTCGGTCGGTTTACCCAGTTTCACGAAGCCTACGCCTGCATCTTCCAGAATCTTTTTCACTTCTTCTTTATGCTTGTCGCTGATCTGGATCACGATACCCGGATTTTCTGCAAACAGAATCTTGATGATATCTTGTTCCTTCATCTTGTCGAGGCTGATTTCCATACCGCCTTCAACATTGGCGAAGCACATTTCCAGTAATGTAGTGATCAGACCACCTGCTGAAATATCGTGTCCTGCCAGGATCAGTCCCTTGTTCACCAGTTCCTGTACGGCAAGGAAAGCATCGCGGAAGTATTCGGCATCCTGTACGCAAGGCACGTCATCGCCAACTTTACCCAGAGACTGTGCAAAAGCGGAACCTCCGAGCTTCAGTTCGTCGAAGCTGAAATCGATATGATAGAGTGTTGTCTTTTCGTTGTTCACCAATACCGGAGATACGACTTTCTTCACGTCGGATACTTCGCCTCCGGCAGAAACGATCACTGTTCCCGGAGAAATCACTTTCTCGCCGTTCGGATATTTCTGTGTCATGGACAAAGAGTCCTTTCCGGTAGGAACATTGATTTGCAGAGCGCAGCAGAAGTCGCTCAATGCTTTCACGGCAGTGTAAAGACGGGCGTCTTCACCTTCCTGTGAGCGGCACGGCCACATCCAGTTGGCAGACAGGGAAATGCTGTCCATACCTTCTGCCATCGGAGCCCATACAAGGTTTGTCAGTGCTTCGGATACCGAAAGGATAGAGCCGGCAGCCGGATCAGCCAGTGCGGCTTGCGGAGCGTGACCGATAGAAGTGGCGATACCTTTTTCACCACGATAGTCGAGTGCTACGACACCACAGTCGCTCAACGGCAACTGAAGTTCGCCCTGGCATTGCTGGCGGGCTACTTTACCCGTTACGGAGCGGTCTACCTTATTTGTCAGCCAGTCCTTACAAGCTACGGCTTCGAGTTGCAGCACATTGGTCAGGTATTCATGTAATTTCGGCAATTCGTATTCCGGCATTTCATAATGACGTTCTACGGTCTTGTCGATCATATAAGTCTTCGGAGATGAACCGAACATCTGCTCAACGGCCAGGTCGAACGGACGTACGCCGTCTGCCTGCTGGAAAGAGAAGCGGTGGTCGCCGGTTGTTTCACCTACTACGTACATCGGAGCGCGTTCGCGTTCGGCGATCTTACGTACATGCTCGATGGCTTCTTCTTTGATCAGAAGTCCCATACGTTCCTGACTTTCGTTGGCGATAATTTCTTTAGCGGACAATGTCTTGTCGCCGATCGGAAGTTTGCTCATGTCGATCAGACCGCCACATTCTTCCACCAATTCCGACAGACAGTTTACGTGACCTGCCGAACCGTGGTCGTGGATAGAAACTACCGGATTCACATCTTCCTCGCAGAGTGCGCGTACTACGTTGTTGGCACGTTTCTGCATTTCGGCGTTGGCACGTTGTACGGCATTCAGTTCGATACCGCTGCTGTAACGACCGGTGTCTACAGAAGATACGGAACCGCCACCCAGTCCGATACGATAATTGTCGCCACCGATGACGACTACTTTGTTTCCTGCTTCCGGAGTACCTTTGAGGCAGTCACGTTGTGTGCCGTAGCCTACACCACCCGCAAGCATGATAACTTTGTCGTAGCCATAAACTTCATTGTTTTCCGTGTGTTCGAAAGTCAGTACCGAGCCGCAGATCAGCGGTTGGCCGAACTTGTTACCGAAGTCGGAAGCACCGTTGGATGCCTTGATCAGAATCTGTTCCGGAGTCTGGTACAGCCATTTGCGTACCGGAAGAATATCTTCCCATTCGCGGCCTTCGTCCGTGCGGGGATAAGAAGTCATGTAGACAGCAGTACCTGCAATCGGCCATGAACCCTTGCCACCACCCATACGGTCGCGGATTTCACCGCCTGTACCGGTAGATGCGCCGTTGAACGGTTCTACAGTTGTCGGGAAGTTATGAGTTTCTGCTTTCAGCGAGATGACGCTCTTGATGTCTTTCACCTGGAAGAAGTCAGGTTTTGAGTGATCTGCCGGAGCAAACTGTTCAACTACCGGACCTTCGGCGAAGGCTACGTTGTCTTTATAAGCAGAGATGATTTTATTCGGATTCTCCTGTGTGGTCTTTTTAATCATCTGGAACAGAGATGATTCCTGTTCTACACCGTCGATGATGAATGTTCCACCGAATATTTTGTGGCGACAGTGTTCGGAGTTGATCTGTGCGAAACCGAAAACTTCGGAGTCAGTCAACTTGCGTCCCAGATCGTTTTCTACCTTTTTCAGATAGTCCATTTCTTCTTTCGAGAGTGCGAGGCCTTCTTTCTCGTTGTAGGCTTCGAGGTCTTCGATGGATACGATGGGTTCCGGTTGGCGGTTGGTGGTGAATACGTTTTGGTCGAGTCCTTTGTACATGCGTTGCAGCATCGGGTCGTAGTCGGCATTTTCATCTTTTACCGGAAAATATTCTTCGATGCGGAGAATGTCTTCAAGTCCCATGTTTTGGGTGATTTCTACTGCGTTTGTACTCCAAGGGGTAATCATTTCGCGGCGTGGACCGACGAAACAGCCTTTCAGGTTTTCTTCACTTTCCGTCACGGCTTCTCCAAAAAGCCAGCAGAGTTTATTACTTTCGTCCGGGGTGAGCTGATGGTTGCTCTCTACGGCAATCACGCTCTTGGAAGGGGTTCTGAAAAAAAGAATCATGTTTATTTTTTGATTTTACGATTTTTCTGTGGCGCAAAGATAAGCAATTTTGGTGTATATAGTGACTCTTGTGTGGAAAAAACGTTAATATCCTATCCTCTTCTCATAAAAAAGTGCGATATTTGCGGCATGATTCAGATTGAGACAATATTCGATATAATAGTGAAAGGCTTTATTATAGGCGTTGTTGTGTCCGCACCTCTCGGTCCGGTGGGGGTTCTTTGCATTCAGAGGACGCTGAATAAAGGGCGCTGGTATGGATTTGTGACAGGGCTTGGGGCCTCATTAAGCGACATAGCTTATGCTCTGTTGACAGGTTATGGTATGAGCTTTGTGTTCGATTATATTAATAAGAATATTTTTTATCTGCAGTTGCTGGGCAGCATCATGCTACTGCTTTTCGGAATCTACACCTTTCGCAGCAATCCGGTACAATCCATCCGTCCGGCATCGTCCAACAAAGGTTCTTACTTTCACAATTTCATAACCGCATTCTTTGTCACGCTCTCCAATCCCCTGATTATATTCCTGTTTATCGGACTTTTTGCCCGTTTTGCCTTTGTGCAGCCCGGTGTCGTGGTGTTCGAAGAAATTACGGGGTATCTTGCCATTGCTTCGGGAGCGCTGGTGTGGTGGCTCGGAATCACTTATTTTGTGAATAAAGTGCGCACTAAGTTTAACTTACGAGGCATCTGGATACTGAACCGTGTGATTGGCAGCATTGTGATGCTGGTGTCGGTGGCGGGATTAATCTATACGTTGCTGGGAGAGTCACTTTATTAGAAGAAAACTTATGAATCAGATAGCCAGACAGCTTAAAGAGAAAAACATTGCCGAGTACCTTATATATATGTGGCAAGAAGAAGACCTGATCCGCGCCAATCATGGTGAGCTGGAGGAGATCGAGGCGAATGTGATCGCCCGTTATCCGGAAGATCAGCGTCCTGCCCTGCGAGAGTGGTACGGCAACCTGATCACCATGATGAATGAGGAAGGGGTACGTGAAAAAGGTCATTTGCAGATTAACAAGAACATCATCATCAAACTGACAGAGCTTCATAATGCGTTGACTTCTTCTCCCAAATTTCCTTTCTACAGTGCCGCTTATTTCAAAGCGTTGCCGTTTATTGTAGAACTGCGGAATAAGAATGGCAAAAAAGAAGAACCGGAACTGGAGACTTGCTTCGAAGCACTCTATGGACTACTTTTGCTTCGCTTGCAGAAAAAGCCTGTCAGTGAGGGGACTATGAAGGCGGTAGAAGCTATCAGCAGCTTTCTTTCCATGTTGGCAAACTATTACGATAAAGACCTGAAAGGGGAATTAAAACTTGATGAATAAATGAGAATTTTAGTGACGGGTGCCAATGGTCAGCTTGGCAATGAAATGCAAGTACTTGCAAAAGAGAATCCGCAACATACGTATTATTTCACAGATGTGCAGGAGCTGGACATCTGTAATAAGGACGCTGTTTGGGCATATATTGCTGAAAAGCGGATTGAGCTTATTGTTAATTGTGCGGCATATACAGCAGTAGATAAAGCGGAAGATGATTCGGAACTGGCTTATAAGCTGAACAGTGAAGCTCCTAAAACGCTGGCATGTGCAGCGCAATTTAATGGTGCGGCGATAATTCAGGTGTCTACCGACTATGTTTTTGACGGCACCGCTCATATCCCTTATACAGAAGAATGCGATCCATGTCCGAATTCGGTATATGGTACAACAAAACTTGAAGGAGAATATGAGGTACTGAATCATTGCGAAAAGTCAGTCGTTATCCGTACCGCATGGCTTTATTCCACTTTTGGCAACAACTTCGTGAAAACGATGATCCGTCTGGGAAAAGAGCGTGATAGTCTGGGAGTCATTTTCGATCAGGTAGGAACTCCTACTTACGCCAATGACCTGGCGCAAGCCATTTTTACTATTATTAATAAAGGAATCGTTCCTGGAGTCTATCATTTCAGCAACGAAGGAGTCTGCTCTTGGTATGACTTTACGGTAGCTATTCATCGTCTGGCAGGAATCACCTCATGCAAAGTGAAACCTCTGCATACGGCGGAATATCCTACAAGAGCGAATCGCCCTGCATATTCCGTACTCGATAAAACAAAAATAAAAACAACGTTCGGCATCGAAATTCCTCATTGGGAGGAAAGCCTGAAAAGATGCATCGATACCTTATAATAAATATGGCAGATAATACAGAAATACAGAGACGGCGAACATTCGCCATTATTGCGCATCCGGATGCCGGTAAGACATCATTGACGGAGAAGTTATTGCTTTTCGGTGGTCAGATTCAGGTGGCAGGTGCGGTCAAGAGCAATAAAATCAAGAAAACGGCTACTTCCGACTGGATGGAGATTGAGAAACAGCGTGGTATCTCGGTGACAACTTCCGTAATGGAATTTGACTATCGGGACTACAAGATCAATATTCTCGATACTCCGGGTCACCAGGACTTTGCCGAAGACACATACCGTACGCTGACTGCTGTAGACAGCGTTATCATTGTAGTAGACGGAGCGAAAGGTGTGGAAACACAAACCCGTAAACTGATGGAAGTGTGCCGTATGAGAAAAACTCCGGTCATCATTTTCGTTAATAAAATGGACCGTGAAGGTAAGGACCCGTTTGACTTGCTGGACGAGCTGGAAGAAGAACTGATGATTCAGGTCCGCCCGCTGTCATGGCCTATCGAACAGGGAGCCCGCTTCAAAGGAGTATATAATATTTATGAGAAGAAACTGGACTTGTACCAACCTTCCAAACAAGTGGTGACGGAGAAGGTAGAAGTCGACATACATACAGAAGAACTGGATAAGCAGATCGGTAAGCCGCTGGCAGACAAACTGCGTGGCGATCTGGAACTGATCGAAGGAGTTTATCCGGAACTGGATGTGGAATCTTATCTGGCAGGAGATTGCGCACCTGTATTCTTTGGCTCTGCCTTGAATAATTTTGGTGTACAGGAATTGTTGAACTGCTTTGTCGAGATTGCTCCCAGTCCTCGTCCTGTACAGGCAGAAGAGCGTGAAGTGAAACCGGATGAACCGAAATTCACCGGATTCATCTTTAAGATTACCGCCAATATCGACCCGAATCATCGTTCGTGTGTAGCATTCTGCAAGATATGTTCGGGCAAATTTGTACGTAATGCACCCTATCAGCATGTCCGTCATGGCAAGACCATGCGTTTCTCATCGCCCACCCAGTTTATGGCACAGCGGAAAACGACCATTGACGAAGCCTATGCAGGAGATATCATCGGTTTGCCGGACAACGGAACTTTCAAGATCGGTGATACGCTGACGGAAGGAGAACTGCTTCATTTCCGCGGCTTGCCCAGCTTCTCGCCGGAGATGTTCAAGTATATCGAAAATGCCGATCCGATGAAGCAGAAACAGCTGGCAAAGGGTATCGACCAGTTGATGGACGAAGGTGTGGCACAGTTGTTTGTCAATCAGTTCAACGGCCGTAAGATTATCGGTACGGTCGGACAGTTGCAGTTTGAGGTTATCCAGTATCGTCTGCTGAACGAGTATAATGCTTCTTGCCGTTGGGAACCGGTAAGTTTGTACAAGGCTTGTTGGGTAGAAAGCGATGATCCTGCTGAGCTGGAAGCCTTCAAGAAACGTAAATACCAATATATGGCGAAGGACAGGGAAGGACGTGACGTATTCCTTGCCGATTCAGGTTATGTGCTTCAGATGGCACAAATGGACTTTAAGCACATTAAATTCCACTTTACGAGCGAATTTTAGTCTGCTTGGTGGAATTTAACAAAAATAATTGGTAAAAGGGGAAGAATTATGTTACCTGTAAATAAGGGAAGGAGAAATGAATACAACATTTTGGGAGAAAATCCAGCAGGGGGATGAAGAAGCATTCCGGCAACTCTACAATGAATATTCGGATTTACTTTACGGATATGGGATGAAGATTGCCGGTGATGATGATCTGGTAACTGAATCCATTCAGTCATTGTTCGTTTATCTGTATGAGAAGAGGCAGAGTTGTTCCGAGCCTCAGTCCATATCCGCTTACCTGTGTGTGGCGCTGAAACGCATGCTGCTGAATGAGTTGAAAAAAACTGCTAATGGCGTATTCACATCATTGGACGAAGTTAATTCAAGCGAATATAGATTCGATTTGGAGATAGACATAGAAACAGCGATTGTCCGTTCCGAACTTGAAAGAGAGCAGTTAGAAGTTCTGCAGAAAGAAATAAATGGCTTGACAAAGCAGCAGAGAGAGGTATTATACCTGAAGTATTATAAAAAACTGAATTCGGACGAAATAGCCGAAGTGATGGGACTGACTTCCCGTACTGTTTATAATACTACCCACATGGCAATATCCAGACTGAGAGAGCGATTGAGCAAATCATTCCTGTTGACTGTAGCTGCTAATTTATGGATTTTTAATTGAGGTGAGGATATGGAGAATAGGAAAGAACTTCTGGAACAATATATGGAAGACGGCAAACTTCCTCTGAAAGGTGAGTTGTTTGCACGGAAGTCTGTAGTTGGTGGGAAGTTAGAAGAATTTCGTGAAGAAAAACGTGCGGATGCATTAACAAGCAGACCGAACGCTGCAGGAAGCCAGAAACTGATTGTTCGCAGGAGCAGTCGTATTTACTGGAGAGTAGCGGCCCTGTTTGTCCTGCTTTTCGGAATAGGCGGTTATTACCATCTGTTGGAAGAGAAGATTACGTCTGAAGCAGTAGCTGTTGATTACAAGCTACCGGATGGCAGTTCTGTGAAGCTGATGCAAAACTCAACTTTGTCTTATAATAAAGTGAGCTGGCTTTGGGGGCGTAAACTGAATCTGTTCGGATCGGCCTTTTTTGACGTGACTCCGGGTAAAACATTTACTGTACGAACGGAAGCCGGAGATGTTACGGTGTTAGGTACAAAATTCTTGGTTGAGCAGGAAGGAAAAACGATCACTGTCAATTGTGAAGAGGGAAGTGTGAAGGTAGAGACACCAATCGGCGAACAGACATTGAATGCCGGTGAAAGTGTACGCTGTGATGAGAATGAGATTGGTCCTGTTCAGGAAAAGGAAGAACTGCCCGAAGTGCTCGGTTATGAAGATGACCCGTTGGTCAATGTAGTAGCGGACATTCAGCACATATTTGATGTGGAAGTGGTCGGGTGTGAAAAATATAATGAATTGTACTATAACGGTACGATACTGACAAAAGACCTGCACGAAACATTGAAAAAAGTATTTGGTTCTTTGGGAATCAATTATCAGTTGAGCGGGCAGAAAGTCATATTAGAATAGACGGGAACAGAAGTCCGCGCCGTAAAAAAGAGAAATTATCCTTGATATAAAGCAGGAAGTGAAATATTTCTGCAATTAAAAAACGCCTTTCAGAGTGCTCTGAAAGGCGTTTTTTAATTAAATCTATTTTTTCTTCTATTTTTCTTGGTAAAAAAGGAAAGAAAGCTCCTCTTATAAATATAAGGAACTATTTATAAACAGACAATCGATAACAGGTGGATGAACTGTCCATGGCTAGACAGAATTTTAAGGGGAGTAAATTAATAATTAGGTAGAGAATTAGATTGCTTAAGAGAAGAAGTCTCTTGAAAAGAACGAAGAATGATGCCAATTGCTGTTTTAAGAGAAAGCAATAGCGAACGAATTGGCAATTAGTAAGTGAGTTTAATTTTATTGTTTTCCAAATGTGAGAGAAAATTGAAAGGTTTTCTCTCACATTTTTTTATGTATTCGTGAGCATCAGTTTTTTAGTAATTTTAATATAGTCAAACAAGATAAAACTAAGACTTCATTTTTATTCATCTTACTTTGTATTGTGTAATCTAACTAGTGATATAAATAATGAATAAAAATGGATTTAGTCGTTGTGCCGATATCTATATCGGCCGTTTGCGCGAGGAGGGCCGCTATTCTACGGCGCATGTCTATCAGAACGCCCTTCTTTCTTTTAGCAAGTTTTGTGGTGTCCATAGTGTGTCCTTCCGTCAAGTCACCCGTGACCGCCTTCGCCGTTACGAACAGCATCTTTACGCATGTGGTCTGAAGCCCAATACGATTTCCACGTATATGCGTATGCTTCGTAGTATCTACAATCGTGGTGTGGAAGCGGGTAGCGCTCCTTATGTCCACCGCCTGTTCCATGAGGTCTATACGGGAGTGGACGTTCGTCAGAAAAAGGCGCTTCCCGTCGTCGCACTTCGCAGGCTTCTTTATGAAGACCCCCAGTCTGACCGTCTCCGCCGTACCCAGGCTATCGCCGCTCTGATGTTCCAGTTTTGCGGGATGTCTTTCGCCGATCTGACGCATCTGGAGAAATCCGCTCTTGACAGCAATGTGCTGCGCTACAATCGTGTCAAGACGAAGACTCCCATGAGCGTCGAGGTTCTGGACAGCGCACAGGAGATGCTCGAGCAGCTCCGTAACCGGCGGTCTCCCCGTCCCGGCTGTCCCGACTACCTTTTCGGCATCCTTCAGGGAGATAAGAAAAGGAAGGATGAGAAAGCTTACCGTGAATACCAGTCCGCTCTCCGGAGATTCAACTACTGCCTGAAATCCCTGGCAAAGCGGCTGCGTCTCAACTTCCCCGTGACTTCCTACACGCTTCGCCATTCTTGGGCTACCACCGCCAAGTACCGTGGTGTCCCTATCGAGATGATCAGCGAGTCCCTTGGGCATAAGTCGATCAAGACCACGCAGATTTATCTGAAAGGCTTTGAGCTGAAAGAGCGTACGGAGGTAAACCGGATGAATTTGTCTTACGTTAAGAGGTGCGGTTCTGGCCTGTATGTGTGATTTAGAATCTTGATATACAGTGTTTATCGGTGTGTGTTACTTCTTAGGTAACGGAATGATTCATGGCGCAAAGATGGACATATTTATGAAAATACGCAAACAAAAATGAAATTAATTTCTTAAAATGAATCAAAAGTCGGCATAACATACGGAAAATGACAATATCCGTGTTATGTCTTTTTTTTATTCCAATTTATGAAACCCCCCTTCACTTCTGCCTTATTTCCTGAATACCAGTCCTCTTCCGATGTTTTCGTTGAAAAAAGTTCCCTGTTTCGCTTGTCCTTTGTTTGTGAGTTACCTAAGAAGTAACGGATAAACATGGGGTAAAAAAACATGATTTTAAGAAAAAAGAAATCACTCAATGCTGGGCCTATTTATGGGACAGGGGAAGGCGTAGCACACTCAAAACGCTGGTATGTTGCTTTGGTTCGGATGCACCATGAAAAGAAGGTTTCCGAGCATCTGGACAAGATGGGTATCGAGAATTTCGTTCCCGTTCAACAGGAATTCCACCAATGGAGCGACCGTCGCAAGCTGGTCACCTCCGTCTTGCTTCCTATGATGGTCTTCGTACACGTTGACCCTAGGGAACGCATGGAAGTCCTGAGTTTTTCTACTGTGAGCCGTTACATGGTGATGCGCGGCGAGAGTAGTCCTGCCGTAATCCCTGACGAGCAGATGGCCCGTTTCCGTTTCATGCTTGATTATTCAGAAGAATCGATCAGCATGAACAGTGCCCCTTTGGCCCGTGGCGAAAAGGTCCGTGTGATTAAAGGCCCCCTGACGGGTCTTGTTGGCGAACTGGTTAATGTGGATGGCAAGAGTAAGATCGCCGTTCGCCTGAATATGCTGGGATGTGCCTGTGTGGATATGCCTGTCGGTTATGTAGAGCCTATTATGGCGGCTGTTTAAGGCGAGGGATATGGATGCTGTTATTTTACAGGAAAACATAGAGGGTTTATTAAATTTGGTACGCATGCTGCTTCCTGGTGGGGGGAGTGCAGGCTGCGTGTATCTGGATGACCTTTCCGCCTTACAACGATCCATCCACAAACAGATAAACGATTTATATTCACAACGGGGGAAGACACCGGAGCAGGATGCTACCCTGTGTTTGGCCATCCTTCAGGGATATAATGTGTCGATGTACGCCAATCCGGAAGACGAGGATAGAAAACGGTCTGTCTTGCAGCGTTCTCTGACCCTCCTTGATGTTCTTCCCCCTTCTCTTCTTAAACAACAGTTGTCTGCGGTCTGTCACGGTATGCAGGAACTGTGTGAAACCAACTAACTTTTTTATTTGTCAATGAAAATACAACGACTTTTTAGCATTCTACTTTTTTGTTCTATGCTGGGAAGTGGCTCGCTTATGGCCCAGTCCATGAGTGACTCACAGGTACTGGAATATGTAAAGGACGGCATCCGGCAAGGCAAGGAACAGAAACAGCTTGCTTCCGAACTTGCGCGTAAAGGTGTGACCAAGGAACAGGCTATGCGCGTGAAGCAGCTCTATGAGCAGCAGAACAATGTAAACACCTCCCAATCCACGGGTACGGATATCAACGAGTCCCGCCTTCGTGAAGAGACTAAGGAGAATACTTCCGACATGCTGGAAGATCATCCGACTACGGAAGATTTGGCCCGTGAGGACCAGGTTTTCGGGCGCAATATCTTCAATACCCGGAACTTGACTTTCGAGCCTAGTGTCAACCTTGCCACTCCTGCCAACTACCGCCTGGGTCCCGGTGATGAAGTCATCATCGATATCTGGGGTGCTAGCCAGAATACGATCCGCCAGCAGATCTCTCCTGAAGGCACCATCAATATTCAGAAGATCGGGCCTGTCAACCTTAGCGGTATGACAGTCTCCGCCGCCAACGACTATCTGAAGGGCGCCCTGAATAAGATCTATAACGGTCTGAACAATACTACCGACCCTACTTCCGACATCCGTCTGACTTTGGGTAATATCCGTACTATCCAGATCAATGTGATGGGAGAGGTCGTGCAGCCGGGTACCTACGCCCTTTCTTCCTTCTCTACCGTCTTCCATGCGCTTTACCGTGCAGGCGGTGTGAGTGATATCGGCAGCCTCCGAAACGTTCAGTTGGTACGCAACGGAAAGAATATCGCCACCATCGATGTTTACGAATTTATCATGAAAGGCAACACACAGGATGACATCCGCCTTCAGGAAGGTGACGTGGTTATCGTCCCCGCCTACGATGTCTTGGTAAAGATCAGCGGCAAGGTAAAACGCCCTATGCGTTTCGAAATGAAGAAAGACGAGAACCTTGCCACTTTAATCAAATATGCCGGCGGCTTTGAAGCCGATGCCTACACCCGTTCATTGCGTGTTGTCCGTCAGAATGGTGAGGAATATGAGGTCAACACGGTCAAGGATATGGACTACAGCATCTACACAATGCGTAACGGTGACGTTGTAACAGCCGAAGCCATCCTTAACCGCTTCACAAACAAACTGGAAATCCGTGGCGCTGTCTATCGTCCCGGTATCTACCAGCTCAGCGGTAAACTGAACACGATCCGCGAACTTGTCCATGAAGCCCAGGGCCTGACCGGTGACGCTTTCCTGAATCGTGCCGTCCTTTATCGCCAGCGTGAGGACCTGACCAGTGAAGTTGTTCAGATAGACATCAGATCTATCATGAACGGCACTTCCCCGAACCTTGCCCTGATGAAGAATGACATTCTCTACATCCCGAGCATTCACGATCTGGAAGATCGTGGCAATGTCACAGTTCACGGTGAAGTCGCCCACCCTGATTCCTATCCCTACGCTGATAACATGACACTTGAGGATCTGATCATCCAGGCCGGTGGCTTGAAAGAAGCCGCCTCCACTGTCCGCATTGATGTGTCGAGACGAATCAAGAATCCCCGTAGTACCGCGGATAATGATACTATCGGTCAGATGTATACCTTCTCTTTAAAGGATGGTTTTGTCATCGACGGTCAGCCCGGTTTCATCCTTCAGCCTTATGACGAAGTTTATGTCCGTCGCAGTCCGGGTTATCAGGCACAACAGAATGTAGTCATTGATGGTGAAATCCTTTTTGGAGGAAATTATGCCATGACCAACCGTGAGGAACGTCTTTCCGATCTGGTGAATAAAGCGGGTGGTCCTACCAGTCTTGCCTATCTTCGTGGTGCAAAGCTGACCCGTGTGGCAAGTGCTGGTGAGAAGAAACGTATGGGTGATGTGATTCGCCTGATGAGCAGGCAATTGGGTGAGGCCATGATTGACTCTTTGGGTATTGGTGTTGAGGATACCTTTACGGTAGGCATTGATCTGGAGAAGGCTTTGACTAATCCTAAGGGTAGTGCCGACCTTGTCTTACGTGAAGGTGATGTGGTCTTTATACCTAAGAATACTAATACTGTGACTATCAATGGTGCTGTTATGGTTCCGAATACGGTTTCTTATATGAAGGGCAAGAATGTGGATTATTACCTGAATCAGGCCGGTGGCTATTCTGATAATGCAAGGAAGAGTAAGAAATTCATTGTTTACATGAATGGTCAGGTGACGAAGGTTAAGGGTAGTGGTAAGAAACAGATTGAACCGGGATGTGAGATTATTGTGCCTAGTAAGGCTAAGAAGAAAGGGAACATAGCTAATATTTTAGGTTATGCTACTTCCTTCAGTTCTTTGGGAATGATGATTGCTTCCATTGCCAATCTAATCAAGAAATAACGAATACACTTATCGTATCAAAAATGGAACAAGAATCTGAAAAAGAAATACAGCAGAAGCCGGATAATCGTAAAGATGAAGAAATCGATTTGATAGAGATACTTCGTAGAATTATAGCTGTTCGTAAGACAATATATAAAGCTGCTGGAGTAGGAATGGTAATGGGTATCATCATTGCAATTAGTATTCCCAAACAATATACAGTGAAAGTGACATTATCTCCTGAAATGGGTAATTCTAAGGGGAGTAGCGGTCTTGCTGGTCTTGCCGCTTCTTTTTTGGGAAGTGGATCTGTTATTGGTGGAGATGGTTCGGATGCTTTAAATGCCGCCCTTTCCTCTGATATTGTTTCTTCTACTCCATTTTTGCTGGAATTGCTGAATATGAAACTCTTGATACCTAAAGAAAACATTAAAACTTTGGAAGCTTATTTAGATGAGCAGTCTTCTCCTTGGTGGAATTATATTATTGGTATCCCTGGTATAGTCATTGAAAGTATTAAATCATTGTTTGTAGATACTGATAATCCGATAATTGACAGAAGTTTACAAAAGGGTACCATTGAACTTACTCGAGAAGAAAGGGATAAAATAATTTTTTTACGGAAGAATATTGTTGCCACTATGGATAAGAAAACTGCTATTACTGGTATTTCTGTAACATTGCAAAATCCTAAGGTAGCAGCTATTGTAGCTGATTCTGTGGTTTGTAAATTACAGGAACTTATTATTAGCTATCGTACTTCAAAATCGAAGGAAGATTGTGCTTACCTTGAAAAGCTATTTAAGGAGCGTCAAGAAGAATATTATGCCATGCAGAAGAAATATGCTGATTATGTAGATACTCATGACAATTTGATTCTTCAAAGTGTTCGTACTGAGCAGGAACGTTTGCAAAATGATATGAATTTGGCTTATCAGGTATATAGTCAGGTGGCCAATCAATTGCAGGTAGCCAGAGCGAAAGTACAGGAAGAAAAACCTGTTTTTGCTGTTGTGGAGCCAGCTGTAGTTCCATTATTTCCTTCGGGCATGGGTAAACTGTTATATATGTTACTATTTGGTTTTATAGCAGTGATTGTCACGATGGGATGGTTGTTGATAAAGAAAGAATTGCTGAATAATTTGCAGCAAAAACACGAAACAAAATCGAAGAATGCTTGAAATTACTTTTTTGTTTATTTGTATTATCATAGGTTAGGTTTCTAATTATCAGATTTATGCAAGCTTCCATTAAGAAGAACTTTATTTATAAAAGTGTTCTAACTATTTCAACCTATTTGATGAATTTTGTGACATTTCCCTATGTATCGAGGATTTTGGGAGTCGATGGAATAGGCTTGGTTAGCTTTGTGGATAATACAGTTAATTATTTCTTGTTGTTTGCTACTATGGGAATAAGTCTTATAGGTGTAAGGGAAATTGCAACAGTATTGAATGATAGAGGAAAATGTAATCAAATATTTTCTAATATATTGGGTTTAAATCTGTTGTTTACTATATTTACTTTGGTGATTTATATTTTCTGTATTCTTTTTATTCCTCAGTTTAATCAATATGAAGAGTTGTTTTATATTGGAACAGCAAAGATAATATTTACCATCTTTTTAGTCGAATGGTTTTTTACAGGACTTGAGAATTTTCGTTATATAACTGTTCGTAGTTTATTAATAAAGTTATTGTACGTAGTAGCTGTGTTTTTAGGTGTACGATCACAAGAGGATTGTAAAATCTATTTTTTTTTAACAGTAGCTGTTGTAGTTGTAAACGCTTTTGTGAATATGATTTATATACGACGTTTTGTGAGTATCCAGTTTCGGGATATGATCTCATTAAAGTATGTAAAGCAAAATGTTATTTTAGGTATATATTCCATAATGACGTCTATGTATTTGACTTTTAATGTAATGTTTTTAGGATTTGTATCGAACAATACAGAAGTGGGATATTATACCACAGCTTTTAAACTTTATTCTGTTATTCTTGGTTTTTTCACAGCTTTTACTAATGTCATGTTACCTCGAATGAGTTCATTGTTGGCTGAAGGTGATAAAGGAAGATTTCAGTCATTGATAACTAAATCTTTTTCAATGATGTCGGCTTTCAGCATTCCAATGATTGCCTGTAGTGTTTTACTTGCACCTAAAATAATTTATATGCTATCCGGAAGTGGTTATGAAGGAGCTATATTGCCTATGCGTATTATTATGCCGACTGTTTTGTTTGTGGGTGTTTCGCAGGTGTTGGCTGTACAGGTGCTTTTACCGATGAAAAAAGATAAGGTGCTTTTTGTTGCTTCTATTTTGGGAGCTTGTGTCAGCGTGTTGATTAATTTTGTTTTTGTTCCTCATACACAAAGTGTTGGAACTGCTATTGTATTATTTTGTTCTGAGGTAGTAGTGACAATTGTATATGTTTTATATACACAGTGGAATAAATTATTTATAATACCTTGGAAAGTTATAAGCTTTAACATTGTTTGTTCATTACCATGTGTACCCATTTGTTATGTGTGTGAGAAATGGATTACCAATAACTTTTTATCTATAGGTTTGGCAATTATTGTTTCTTTATTATATTTTTTGGGTGTTCAATTAAAATTCAATACTATGATTGGCGCTGCTATTTATAGATATTTCCACAAATGAGAAGTAGATGCTTTTAATTGTTTGTTTTTATGGATAATTATCGAAAATAATGGTATATCTTATTCCTTTGTCTCTGACTGTGTTTGGGGCATATTATTTTGATATAAAAAAGAATAAAAGAGGAGAACGCATCCTTTACAATTTTTTGTTTATATATCTTGTTTTTCTTATAGGATTTAGATTCGAAGTAGGCGGAGATACGTTAATGTATATGCAGGATTATATATGGCGAGTAGATATAACAGAATGGCAATTTTCATGGACCGATTATTACGAACCATTATATACTTTACTTTGTGCTTTATCAAAAACAGTTGGTGATGATTTTGTATATTTCCAGTTATTGCATATAATAATATTGAATAGTTGTTTGTTTTATTTTATATCTAAGTCTACTGAGTATAGGTTTAGCGCTTTATTTTTCTGTTTTATATATTACTATTTGTACTTTTCTACAGAAATTTTACGTGAATCTTTGGCAATATTTGTGTTTGTACTTAATTATAAGAATTACGAAGAGGGTAACTGGTTTAAATATTATTGCGGAGTATGCATTGCTATTTTATTTCATATTTCAGCAGTTATTTTGATTGTATTTCCATTTGTTAAATGGCTGAGATTCAATTGGAAATATTGGATTATAATGATGCTAAGTATAGTTGTTTTTTCAAAGTTGAATACTGTATTTTCTCTATTTGCAGATATTGAGAAAATTAGTGAGAAAATGGCTATATATGAAGATAGTTCATTAGTAAGTGGAGGAATATTAGGTGCAATTTTAACACTTTTAGTCTGTTCTCGTTTTACATTACTTCCAATAGCTATTTATTTATGGGATAAAAAAATATTAAAAGAGTGCCCTAAATATGAAGGTTTGATTTGTTTTTATACTTTATTAGGAGTTGGGGCATGGTTTAATTCTGTAATATTTGAACGTTTTCCTAATTATATAACTCCTTTGTTTTTTATATCTTTAACTAATATAATTATCCCAAGTTTTTTTAAGACCGCGACCTTATCCAGAAAAATGATGGGAATATTCTTTTTATGTGTGACACTAATAGTATATGCGTCATTTCCTGCTAGAATATATATGAGATATATTCCCTACTATTCAGTGTTCAATCCTCATTCTGTAGTACGAATAAAATAGTTAATATAAATCAAATGGCAAAGATAAGAGCTATTGCTTTTTATTTACCTCAGTATCATCCGACTAAAGAAAATGATGAATGGTGGGGTAAAGGATTTACGGAATGGACTAATGTAGCTAAAGCACGTCCATTGTTTAAGGGGCATATCCAGCCTCATATTCCGGCAGATCTAGGATTTTATGATTTACGTTTATCTGAGTCAAGAGAAGCGCAAGCAGCACTGGCTCAAAAATATGGTATTGAAGGGTTTTGCTATTGGCATTATTGGTTTGGCAATGGTAAACGTTTATTGGAACGTCCTTTTAATGAAGTGCTAAAAAGTGGCAAACCTGATTTTCCATTTTGTCTGGCTTGGGCTAATCATTCTTGGATGAAAAAATTATGGGATCCTAATGCAACATTTAAGGATAAGCTTTTAATGGAACAAACTTATCCTGGTGATGACGATATTAAAGCACATTTCTATACAGTGTTACCTGCTTTTCAAGATAAACGATATATCACAGTAAATGGATGTCCTTTGTTTTTGATTTACGCACCACTGGATTATAAAGAAGTAAGTCGTTTTATAGAAATGTGGCGTAGTTTAGCTCTGCAGAATGGATTAAAAGGTATCTATTTCGTAGGACAAGGGGGAATGCCTTTCCGTAGCAAAATTTTATCTTTAGGTTTTGATGCATTTAATGATGCTACTGTGTTTGGAATAAAGGGAAAAGAAAATAAAATTGGGTTGACTCTACGTAAAATAATCGCTCGGTTATTGAAGTATCCTATTACCTATCGTTATAAGGATGCAATGAAGTATTGGATATATTCAGAAGCTAAAATGAGTGATACAATACCTACGATTATTCCTAATTGGGATCATAGTCCTCGGTCAGGTGCAAAAGGGTTTATTCTTACAGGAGCTACTCCCAAATTGTTTCAGAAACATGTAAAGGAGATTATAGAATTAATAAAAGATAAGAATGAAGAAGAACGCATTGTGTTTATAAAGTCATGGAACGAATGGGGAGAAGGTAATTATCTGGAGCCCGATTTACAGTATGGCTGTGAAAAATTGAAAATTTTAAATGAAATTATTTCAAAACGGGAGATTTAAATATAGATTATGAAGGTCCTTCATGTAATGACTCATTTCTCAGTTTCTTCCGGGGTCGCTCGTTTGGTGGCTTCATTAATCCCTTTTCAAATAGAACAAGGGCATAAAGTGGATGTAGCGGTACTTGCAGATTCTCCTTTAACTTATGCCGAAGAAATGAAAAAGTACGGATGTGGTTATATACTATTAAACGATGTGCAGTCGTCTAGGTATAACCCAAAGTTTATTGTTAGATTGATCCCCTACTTAAAGAGATATGATATTGTGCATGTGCATATGTTTCCTCCCATATATTGGGTCGTTATTGCTAAAATGTTATCAAAAGCACAATGCAGGCTGATAATGACAGAGCATTCTACATTGAACAACCGACAGGGAAAGTGGTTGTGGAAATATCTTGATTATTTTATTTATAGACGTTATGATGCACTTGTTGCTGTTTCTGATGCAGCTAAAGAGTCTTTACATAAATTTGTAGATAATTATTTGCCGGTAGAGGTTATAACTAATGGTATTTCAGTGGGCTGTTTTCAGAATGCGATACCAATTTCCCGAATGAGATTAGGGATCCCTGATAATGTAGTATTACTAATTCAAGTTGCAAGATTTTATGCTGAGAAGGATCAATTAACACTATTGAAAGCGCTGCAAAAATTATCTAAAGATTTTCATGTCATTTTTGTCGGCGCGGGTGATACTTTAGATATGCATAAACAGAAAGCGGAGGAGTATGGGATTTCTGAACGTGTGCATTTTATGGGGGTACGTCAAGATGTTCCAGCATTGATGAAAGCTTCTGATATTGTAGTAATGTCATCTCATTTTGAGGGATTTGGCTTGGTCGCTGTAGAGGGGATGGCAGCTGGTAAACCAGTGATTGCTTCTGGAGTTCCTGGATTGCAGGAAGTAATTCAGGGGGCAGGAGTAGTGTTTCCTGTACATGATGATACAGTTTTGGCCAACGAAATTCTTCGTCTTTCGAAAGATAAATCTTATGCGAATGAAATAATAAATAAATGCCGTAAACGTGCTGACGAATATGATATACGTTTTATGGCAGAAAAGTATAATAAGGTTTATAAACGAATAGTGGAAAAATCATTATATGACAATATTTTATGAACATTGAACTAAAAAACAAACCTTTGGTTTCAATTATTATTCCGGCATACAATGTTGGTAGATATATTGAAAATTGTATTCTCTCAATAATTAGACAATCTTATGGCAATATTGAAATATTGGTTGTAAATGATGGGTCTAGCGATGAAACACCTAATATTATTGATAAATGGGCAACTATGGATGAACGAATTATTCCTATTCATCAACAGAATGCGGGTGTTAGTGATGCAAGAAATACAGGTATTGAGGTATCTAAAGGAGAATATTTGATTTTTGTAGATGGTGATGATTATGTAGCACCAGATTGTGTAGAATACCTGTTATGGTTAGTTGAAAAGACGGATGCTGAACTGTGTTTATCCTTGAATTTCTTTACAAAAGAAGGTGAACGACAAGTTAGGCATGAAAATGTTGAGATTTTAACTCCAGTGGATGCTACTGCATTATTATTATCTCCTCGTATTATTGTAGGTAGCGTTAATAAAATATATAAAAAAAGAGTGCTTCTGGATAATAATCTAAAATTCCCAACTAATATTTTTTATGGAGAGGGTTTATACTTTTATACTACATTTTCACAACTTTGTAATAAAGTAGGCATTGGAAATCGGAAAATATATTATTACCGTCGTAATAATTATGATTCTGCAACTACTAAATTTAATATTAAGAGTCTTATTAATGGTGATTTAGCAATTGATGAAATACGTAAAAATTTGAGGTTGCAAGCTCCTATAATTTACACTATGCTGGATTTACATAAATGTTTGTTTAATATGGGGGCTGTAGTCAGAATTAAAGCAAATCATCAAGAGAAAATCTATAGCGCAGAGTATTGCAAATTTAAGACTTTTCTACGGAAAAATACATTGAAGTTTGTGTTCAATTGTGATGTGCCTCTTTATCGTAAGGGACTTTTGATAGGAACTTGTCTTTGTCCAACCTTGATGGCGTGGTTGGATTGTTTGAGACGCAAACGTATTGCGAGAATGAGTGTGAAATAGATAAAACAATAAAGAGATGAAAGTGGGAATTTTATCTATGCAGAGAGTAATGAATTATGGCTCCTTTCTGCAAGGATATGCATTAAAGAAGATAATAGAAAATCTAGGGCATCAGTGTGAGTTTATAGATATCGAACAGGGAAGAATTTTTCCAGAATTAAGGCGTTCTTATAGTTTTATTCTGAAAAAGGTTATTGATCGTTTTTGTAAATGGGATGCATTGATTCGTTTGATGTATATGTATAAATTTCAGCGTCGTTTTAAAAAAGAATTCTTTGAAATACTGGGCATTAATGTACACACTATAGGGTATTTTGATTTGGTAGTGATAGGCAGTGATGAAGTATTTAATTTTGCGCAAAAAATTCCTTGGGGATTTTGTACGCAATTGTATGGGAGAGTACATAATACGAATAAAGTGATTTCGTATGCAGGTTCTTTTGGACATACAACGATGGATGATATTCGTTATTTCGAAGTACAAGATGAAATCGCTTCAAGTTTATCTTCTATGGCTGCTATATCTGTACGTGATATTTACTCATTTAATATAATAAAAGAACTAACAGGAAAAGAAGCTATAATCAATATCGATCCAGTATTATTGTTTGATTTCACTTCGTATGTATGTCCTGTGAATAAGAAAGATTACATTATTGTTTATTCTTATCCGAATCGTATAAAGGCTAAGGAAGAGATATCTGTTATTAAATCTTTTGCTAAGAAGTATGGTAAGAAATTAATTTCTATAGGTTTTTATTTCCCTTGGTGTGACGAAACTATTATACCAAACCCATTTGAAGTTTTGGGGTATATTAAAGGGGCGGATTATATTATAACAGATACTTTTCATGGATCTGTAATGTCTATTAAATACAATCGACCTTTTGCTGCATTAGTACGTAGTAGTAATCAGCAGAAAATGATTTCATTGTTGTCTCAATTCAAGTTAGAAGATAGAATAGTTAGTAATATGGCTTTATTGGAGAAAAGTTTGTTACTGCCGATTCAATATCAAGAAATTAATGAGATAATAGATAAAGAGAAAATACGTTCATTAGAGTACCTTAAATTCAATCTATAGGTTCGTCTATAATATATATGTTTTCTGTTCTTTTATCTCTTTATGCAAAAGAGAAGCCTTCTTATTTAAATCAATGTTTGAATAGTATATTCACTCAAACATTATTCCCAGATGAAATAGTTTTAGTAAAAGATGGTCCGTTAACTGTAGAATTGGATGCTATTATATCTAAATATGAGATGCAATATCCTATTCTTAAAATTGTTTCTTTGCCTATTAATCAAGGACTTGGTAAAGCACTGAATGAAGGCTTAAAGCATTGCTCCTACGATTTAGTTGCCCGAATGGATACAGATGATATTGCCAAACCAGATCGTTTTGAGAAACAAATAAGGGTTTTTCAAGAGCATCCGGAATTAGATGTAGTAGGAGCATGGATTGATGAGTTTGAAGAAACTACTTCAAATATTATTTCTACAAGAAAGTTACCTGAGGTTCATGATGATATTTGTCAATTTGCAAAGAAGCGTAATCCGGAAAATCATCCGGTAATCATGTTTCGTAAGCAAGCTGTATTAGCAGCAGGTGGATATCAACATTTCCCTCTTTTTGAGGATTACTATCTGTGGATACGTATGCTACAGAACGGTGCTAAATTTTACAATATCCAAGAGAGCTTATTATATTTTCGCTTTTCACCGGCTATGTTTAAACGGAGAGGCGGTTTAAAATATGTGACAACGGAACTACGTTTTCAAAACCAACTAAGAAATTTAGAATTCATAACTTCTTCTGAATATCTCTATAATGTCTTTATACGGGTGATTACCAGGATGATACCCAATACTTTACGAGCAATCTTGTATAAAAAAGCTCTGAGAAAATAGTCTTTAACCAAACTATAATTAATAATTTATGGAACAACAAACAACTTTCATTCCTGACGGAATGAATGCTTTTGAGCGCAATGTAAAGCGAATTGGGGATTGCATTATTGCGGGCATATTACTGATTATTTTTTCTCCTTTATTTTTAATCTGTTATATAGCTGTGAAACGTGAAGATGGTGGTCCGGCTATTTTCAAACAGGAACGTATTGGTCGTTTCGGTCGTCCGTTTTATATTTATAAGTTCCGCAGTATGCGTTTGGATGCGGAAAAAATGGGTCCTGCGCTATATAGGGGTGGGAAAGATAAACGATTAACTAAAGTGGGTAAGTTTTTGCGTGAACATCATTTGGATGAATTGCCGCAACTTTGGAATGTCTTTTGTGGTCAGATGGCTTTTATTGGTCCACGTCCGGAGCGTAAGTATTTCATTGATCAGATAATGGAACACGATGCTCGTTACGTATTTTTGTATCAGATACGACCAGGTGTTACTTCGTATGCTACGTTATACAATGGGTACACGGATACGATGGATAAAATGCTACGTCGTCTCCGCTATGATTTGTTTTATTTGCAGCATCGCTCATGGTGGTTTGATTTTAAGATCTTGGTGAAGACATTTATAAATATTTGTTTTGGCAAGAAATTCTAGCAGGGAAAATTGCAATGTATTTGTAAAAATCAAAAGCACTCATCGCTATGCAATGAGTGCTTATAGATACTAACCTACAATTCCCTGTATTCCTCTACACAAGGGTAGCACGGGCACTCCTTAAGAGGATTCAAATCATGATGCCCCACAATCAACGCTTTTTTGAAATTTTTCTTTAGCTCACGAAGCAAAGCTAACAACGATCCCCGTTGCGCCAGCGTACGTGTATCTTTCGCTTGTCCTTCCGCATCCAGTCCTCCTTCGTAACAGATTCCTATGGAATGTGTGTTATGATTCCGGCAATGTGCTCCGACTTTCTCTAGTGGTCGTCCCGGATGTATTTCCCCATCACGTGTGATGTAGAAATGATACCCAATATCACGGAATCCCCGATGTCGGATATGATCCTGTCGGCAAGCCTCCGCCGAGAGGGATTTTCCCTCCGGCGTGGCACTGCAATGAATGATAATCAGTGTGATGGTCCGCATAAGTTTACATACAACTTTGTACTCCTATCAAACCACCTACAGCAGTAGCAACAGTGATGATTACTTTGATAATGAAACTCCAAACGGAACGGGATGATGAATTACTCATAGTTTTTGATTTTAAATGAAAAAAATATTGATTTTTAATGAGTCTTTAGCTGTGATAAGCTAAAGACTTTGCCAGTGTTCAGGTTATGACTTAAACAGTCGGGTCCGGTGCTTCTTCGTCTCCTTCGTCCGGATTAGGTTTCGGATCGGGAGTGTTGCCTGACCCGGAACCTCCTCCTCCGGGCGTTGTCGGTTTCTGATACTCCGCCTGCTGCTTCAATTGGCTGTCGAGTTTTAGATTGGTCGTTGATAAGTTTCCAGTGGCACGTGCTTTTAGCCGCATACCTGTGATGTTCTTCTCCAATGAGAACTCTTCCAGCGTTTCGGCAGCCTTGCTGCGGATTCCTACACCGAATATGGCTAGATCATCAATTTTCACACTTTTGCCGTCGAGCAGTAGTTCCTTGATGCAGTCCACCATATCAGTGAGCACGCCTTTGATCACCCCACTGGAATACGGTGAATTGTGCTTCGACATGTGTTCGGCAAGTTTGGCAAGGTCGAATGTCTCGTCGCTTACCGCCCGGGCGAACCATTTGCCGGCATTCAAGCCTTTTTTCTGTTGGTTCTGATAAATTTTGTAACGAATCATAAAATAATAATTTTAAAGAGTTAAACATACTTTCGTGAGGATTTCTCCCTTTCGATGACACAAAGATAGTATGCTGTAACTCGGAAAAATCGGTTGTGTACAGTGGCAGTCGGTAATGTGCAATTGTTGTCGGTTATAGTCTGTTATTCCCTGATAAAACGTAGGTGATGTGAATATATTTTGTTACTTTTGTGACTGTAAAACAGAAACTTATTTGTCATGATAGAATTCAAAATACGTGCTTATGGTCGTATGGAACTGGCACAGCTTTATTCTCCCGAACTTACGGGCATTGCCGCTTACCGCAAAATGAATAAATGGATTGTCCGCTGTCCCGGTCTTCAGGAACGCCTGTCCGATTTAGGTTATCAGCCGCAGCACCGTTCTTACACTCCGTTGGAGGTAAGAGTGATTGTGGATGCGCTGGGAGAACCATGAGCAGGTAATAAGTATTAGGTAACAGGTAATAAGTGTTGGAGACTGCGAGGGGCGCTTTGTATTAGCTAAAGCTAAGCTTTAGAGGCCATAAAGCACCGCTTTAGAAGGCGTAAAGCATAGCTTTAGCCTACACAAAACGCTATACTCTGATTTTCATAAAATAACGATAAAAGACGATGTTATCAACAGGTACAGTAGGTACACTTTTACCCGCCCTCCCTAACACACGCACACGCGTGCGTGCGCGTAAGTACCTTTACCGTCAAGATTGACTATCAGTCCCTGTTTTACCAGTCGTTTCAGCCAGGTGAGGGCAGTGTTGGGCTTGATTCCCATAGTCGTAGCCTGCTCCAACAACTGTGCACGGGTAAATTGGATACCCAGTGCCTCAAAGAATACGTCACGGTCGGCATTGGCCCTATGGCTGACTTCTGAAGGAGGAAGGAAAGACAAGATATGCGTGGCATGCTGATAGAGTGGTTTCACAAGGTTCAGCACAGCCTTAAAATCTTTGGGAGTGATCGTCATATCCCACCGAGTAATGATACCGTCTTTGATATTATCAGCGGCGATTTCCTTGTCCGGTGTAAGCAGGGGATGAGAAGATGCCTGGTATTGATACGGCTGAGGATTTTCAAGAGCACGAAGCATGGCCACTACTGACATGATACGGCAGATGTTGACAGCCATTCGGGCGATGGAACTGTTCATTTCTCTGCCATTGGCAATCGTTGACCGGGTGAATAGTTCGGAAAAGAGATCATTGAACTCCTGTTTTTGTTCATCCGTGAGCCGGAGTGTGTGGAGACCATGTTCCTTGAGTAAGTTCAAGAGCTTTTTCCATTCCAGACCAATGGAGGTGAAGATGGCTTCCAAGTCCGTTTCGTTCTCGTCAAACTGATTGATCCATTGATAGATACCGTGCATATAATAGAACAGCTGGCGTGAAAAAAGTCCGTTCTCTACTGAAGGAATGAGTGGTTTCACCTGTGCGGGTGTCCCCGAAAGCAGGAGAGAGAGGTAGCTTTTCTTGTTTTCCCGGTACTCCTGATTGGTACGTCGGTTGTATGCTAACCAGTCATGGTCGAATGCTCTGCGAAGCGTATCACTCCAGTGACCGTATTCCGAACCGATGGCGGTAGAGATAGTATCCGCTTCGGTTTCGCAGATGAAGCCTGTTCCGTTGTCATCCATAATATTTTGAAGGATACCGGTACCGGTATTGTTGCCGGAAATGAGGAACATTCTGTTTAAAGGCATTTCGGGGATTTCCGCTTTGGCACGCTCTTTGCCCATCATTTCGTAGGCGACTTTTGCCTTTTTGTAGGCATTCATCTCTTTTTCCACTTGTTGGCGGATATCATCGTGGATAGGCATAACGAGTAGGCGGATGAGTGATAGTACTCCCTTGCCCGAGGCTGCCGGAGCTACAATGAAGGATTGCATGCAGGGCGATTGGTATTTGCCGGCATAATGACATCTTACGTATCGTTCCATGGTGGCGCCCAGGGCAGTCAATGCTCCGAGCAAGAGTACGTCTTTTTGTGTGACGGTAGTGCCATAACTTATGATGCGCAGCAGTAGCTTCGGCCAGTCTTCTAAGGTGAAAGTGGGTAATGGGTGATGCGGGTCGCTGCCTTCCAGCAGTTCTTCTGATTCACTCTTTTCCTCTTCTTCTACCTTATTATATACGCGCGCGTGTGTGGAAAGATTGTGCGGTGAACTTTCTGTACCTACTGTACCCGTCCGGTTGTTCATAACTTCCTTTTGGGCTTCCCTGCAGATTTTTACTCCTGTCGATTCAGCGAGGTGAAAGGCCGTTCCGAGATGTATTGCTCCCTGCTGTTTCGTGAGTGCATTGGAAAACATTCGTTCGGCATGGGCGGATTGATACTTGGCGGAAATCCGGCACAGGCGATGAAAAAACTCCCGTCCTGCTTCACCACAGTCCGTTGCGATGGCGAATGCTAATTGTACATACTCGGCGTAAGTGGGTGCAATGTCGGCACCTGCTGTTTCAACTGCTTCGGTGAGGAGGCGTAAGGATTCAATATCGGTCATTTTTTTAATTGATAGTGGATAATTGATAATGGATAGTTCACCGTTGATTATTCAAGATGGATCGTTTAATATTCTCTGAATAGTGCTTGTGGGTCATGGCTGAGGAAGCAGGCTCTTACGATGTCTTTGCCGGAGGTGTCTACGGCTTTTTGAACTGTTTCGTTGGAGTTATTCATTTCTGATCCGTAGGTCATTTCTACGTATTGCATTGCCCAGTTCATGCTCTCTCTTATATTCCGGCTCTGATCGTCTGTGTACAGGTTGCTGTAAGGTACGAATGTTTTCACACCCCGGCTGCTGGGACTGATAAATGCGAGTACAGGGCGGAGGAAAGGATCGTCGAACAGTGTACGACGCATTTCTACGGCTTTCTGATAGGAGTCGAGGTTATCTATATCTACCACAACGAGGCCGGACGGTGATGTGAAGAATTTACTGTTCCGGCGGATGAATGTGCCGCATGGAGTCACGTATGGCAGAAAGGATGTTTTCGCCATTCGTATATCTTTGGCGCTGCGTACCTGTGTGGTCAGTACTTTAAGATTTTCATTGCAGGTGATCATCTGATATACTTGCTCGACTGAGACTTCGCAGAAGGGAGTGAGAGTGGCGGGTGTAACGGTTTGTCCTTGTTCGTTCCTGATGGGAGCAATCGGGGGCATGAAATAAGACATTCTGAAAAAGTTTTGCATAGAATACTTCTATTAGGACGTTTAATAAATGACTTTGACTTTCAAAGCATGGTGCGAAAGTAAGACAAATAAAATAAGTCGAGTTCAGATATGTCTGAAGTAGTGTGAAAATGTTTAATATATAAGACGTGTTTTTAACTAATAATAAGAAAAATGGAAAATAAAATTGTGCATCCTAAACTCGGTGAGTTTATTGAAAAGGTGCTTAAAGTAGCACATGTGAATCTTTCAAAAATGTGTCAAGAGATACATATGGGACCTGCTACTTACCAAAAGGTAAAAAAGGGGAAGAAAAAGCTCTGATTCATTATGAGCGTATTCTTGAATATTATTATAGGACTCGCACCGAAGAAGAGTTTTTGGAGAAAGTGAATGAGTGGGCAAAACTTTATATTCGGTGCAAGAAGGGGCAGGATGACGTTTGATATCTTACGATTTATACTTTTTTATTCCTCTCTTAATTTGTTTTATCACAAATATTTGGTATTTTCGGACGCTTTTTGGACAAACGACTTGAATTACTAATAGTTTATTATATGGAAAATATCGAAACAGCGATCCTGCTGATGGTGGTCGGCATGGCTACCGTATTTGTTATTCTGCTGATTGTGATTTATTTAGGTAAGTTACTGATTACTCTTGTCAACAAGTATGCTCCCGAAGAAGTGGTTCCTGCGAAGAAGGAAGCGCCACGAGGTCCTGCGCCTATTCCGGGTAATATAATGGCGGCTATCACAGCAGCTGTGAATGTGGTGACATTAGGAAAAGGAAAGATTACAAAAGTAGAAAAGTTATAAACCTATCAAAAGTATATCATAGAAAAACATGAAAAGAGAAGTTAAGTTTAGTCTGGTTTTCCGAGATATGTGGCAATCTGCCGGAAAATATGTACCTCGTGTAGACCAACTCGTAAAGGTAGCTCCTGCCATCATTGAAATGGGCTGTTTTGCCCGCGTAGAAACAAATGGCGGAGGTTTTGAACAAGTGAATTTATTGTTTGGTGAAAACCCGAATAGAGCCGTGCGCGAATGGACGAAGCCGTTCCACGAAGCCGGCATACAGACACACATGCTCGACCGTGCATTGAACGGACTCCGTATGAGCCCCGTTCCGGCAGACGTCCGCAAGTTGTTCTACAAAGTAAAGAAAGCACAAGGCACAGATATCACCCGTACATTCTGCGGATTGAACGACGTACGCAATATCGCTCCTTCCATCACGTATGCCAAAGAGGCAGGCATGATCTCACAGTGTTCACTCTGCATCACCCATTCGCCGATCCACACGGTAGAGTACTACACCAATATGGCGTTAGAACTTATCAAGCTGGGGGCGGACGAGATTTGCATCAAAGACATGGCAGGTATCGGTCGCCCCGTTTCATTGGGCAAGATCGTGGCCAATATCAAAGCGGCACATCCCGAAATTCCTATTCAGTATCATAGTCATGCCGGTCCCGGTTTCAACATGGCAAGCATCCTCGAAGTATGCGAAGCCGGTTGCGACTACATTGACGTAGGTATGGAACCGCTTTCATGGGGTACGGGACACGCCGATCTTCTCAGCGTACAGGCTATGCTGAAAGATGCCGGATATCAGGTACCGGAAATCAATATGGAAGCCTACATGAAAGTGCGTGCGCTGATTCAGGAATTTATGGATGACTTCCTTGGCTTGTATATCAGCCCGAAGAACCGTCTGATGAACTCGCTGCTGATCGGCCCGGGACTTCCGGGCGGTATGATGGGTAGTCTGATGGCTGACCTCGAATCGAATCTGGAATCTATCAACAAGTATAAAGCCAAACATAACCTGCCGTTTATGACACAGGATCAGCTGCTGATCAAGTTGTTCAACGAAGTGGCGTATGTATGGCCCCGCGTCGGTTATCCTCCATTGGTAACTCCGTTCAGTCAGTACGTGAAGAACCTTGCCATGATGAATGTGATGGCAATGGAAAAAGGCAAAGAGCGCTGGGGAATGATTGCCGACGATATCTGGGATATGCTGCTGGGTAAAGCAGGACGCCTGCCGGGTACACTGGCTCCCGAAATCATCGAGAAAGCCGAACGTGAAGGACGTAAATTCTTCGAAGGTAATCCGCAGGACAATTACCCCGACTCACTCGACAAGTATCGCAAGCTGATGAAGGAAAACAAATGGGAAGTGGGAGAGGACGACGAAGAACTCTTCGAATATGCCATGCATCCGGCTCAGTATGAGGCTTACAAGAGTGGAAAAGCGAAGGAAGACTTCCTGGCAGACGTGGCAAAACGCCGTGCCGAGAAAGATAAATCGCCGGAAGAAGATGCAAAACCAAAGACACTGACTGTACAGGTGGACGGACAGGCTTATCGTGTGACGGTAGCATACGGAGACGCCGAACTGCCTGCTGCGCCTGCAGCTGCGGCTCCGGCAGGAGAGGGCAAAGATGTTCTTTCTCCGCTGGAAGGTAAATTCTTCCTGGTGAAGAATGCGCAGGAATCTGCCTTGAAAGTAGGTGATGCGGTGAAAGAGGGCGATGTGCTTTGTTATGTGGAAGCAATGAAGACTTACAACGCTATCCGTGCCGAATTTAGCGGTACGATAACTGCTATCTGCGCCAATCCGGGAGACACTGTTTCAGAAGATGATGTATTAATGAAGATAGGATAATGAACGAGATATTTGAGAACTTATATGACATGACTGCGTTCAGCAATATCATTGCCGAACCGCAGTTCCTGATAATGTATGCCATCGCGTTCGTCCTGCTTTATCTGGGGATTAAGAAACAGTACGAACCGCTACTGCTTGTTCCGATTGCTTTCGGTGTGTTGCTTGCCAACTTCCCCGGAGGAGATATGGGAGTGATACAGGCAGACGAGAATGGTATGGTGATGATAAACGGTGTGATGAAGAATATCTGGGAAATGCCTTTGCATGACATTGCGCATGAACTGGGAATTATGAACTTCATCTATTATATGCTGATCAAGACCGGTTTCCTGCCTCCGATCATCTTTATGGGGGTCGGTGCGTTGACGGACTTCGGACCGATGTTGCGTAATCTGCATCTTTCCATCTTTGGAGCTGCCGCACAGTTGGGTATCTTTACTGTTCTGTTGGTAGCCATCCTGATGGGATTTACTCCGCAAGAGGCTGCTTCATTGGGTATTATAGGTGGTGCGGACGGACCGACAGCCATCTTTACAACGATCAAGCTGGCTCCGCATTTGCTGGGTCCGATCGCTATTGCCGCTTATTCTTATATGGCACTGGTGCCTGTGATCATTCCGTTGGTAGTGAAGCTGTTCTGTACTAAGAAAGAACTGAGCATCAACATGAAGGAACAGGAAAAGAAATATCCTTCGAAGACGGAAATCAAGAATCTGCGTGTACTGAAGATTATTTTCCCGATTGTAGTGACTACGATTGTAGCTCTCTTCGTCCCAAGTGCAGTACCTTTGATTGGTATGCTGATGTTCGGTAATCTGGTGAAAGAAATCGGAAGCAATACTTTCCGTCTGTTCGACGCTGCTTCCAACAGTATCATGAATGCTGCTACTATCTTCCTCGGACTTTCGGTAGGTGCAACCATGACGGCTGAAGCCTTCTTGAACTGGACGACAATCGGTATTGTCATCGGTGGTTTCCTTGCATTTGCTCTTTCTATTACCGGTGGTATCTTCTTTGTGAAGTTAGTGAATCTATTCTCCAAGAAGAAGATTAATCCGCTGATCGGAGCTACCGGACTGAGTGCCGTTCCGATGGCAAGCCGTGTGGCGAATGAGATTGCGTTGAAATACGATCCGAAGAATCATGTATTGCAGTATTGTATGGCAAGTAACATCTCAGGGGTAATCGGCTCGGCAGTAGCTGCGGGTGTACTGATCTCCTTCCTTGCATAATAAAAAGAACAACCAATAAAAATTAGGCACGGATTACGCGGATAAACACGGTTTTTAGTTACTCAACTCTTAAAACCGTGAAATCCGTGTCATCCGTGCCTAATTTTGTTTTTATCTATTCGCTGGTCACCTTCTTGTATTCAGCCACAGCCATCTTCTCTGCCAGATAAGCATTGATCAGATTGGTGTGTGCTTGCGTCCATGACAACTGGGCGGAAAGTACATCTACCATGCTCGCTTTTCCTTCATTGTAGGAGAAAGTGGCCAGATCCAGATTCTCATTTGCCAGACTCATGTTTTCTTTCGCTGTTTTCACCTGAGATTCTGTTTCCGTCAGTTTAGTGAGAGCTGCCGACAGTTCTTCGTTGATATTGTCCGTCATATAACTCTGTTGCAGTTTTTGTATTCCGATATATGCCTTCTGCTGCCGGTTCGTCTTGAAACGGGCTCCCCAGCGGAAAATGGGAATATTCAGATTGACTCCTACGATGGGATTGAAAGATACGTCATATCCCAAGTTGGGTGTGGCCGTTGCCCAGCCACCGCTGAAATACATGTTTAATTGGGGATTGAACTGGCTGAGAGCCGCTTTACGTTGTGCCTGGCTCTTCATGATGTTTACTTCCGTACTGGCATAATCGGCACGTCGTTGCAAAACATCTTCCAGAGGAAGTATCCGGACAGGAGCGGAGATCATTCCGATGTTGTACAGGCTGTCTACAGGAGTATTCGGCGCTTCTCCCATCAGAATATTCAGCTGTTGCAGCGCTAATGTATAATTCTGGCGGGCTTTGATATACTGCAGTTCCGCTTCTTTCAGCCGGGTGGAAATCATCAGAAGATCTGTACGGCTGATCATTCCGTCATCGAAACGGTCCTGAATAATGTCATATTGCTGTTTGACAATGCTCTGGTATTTGTCGGCCGCTTGTAGCATGGCTTTTGAAGCGGAGGCATTCCAGTAGACAGCATCACTTTGATAGTGAATCTGGTCTAATGTGAGTTCCTCGTTCAGCTGGTTCAGCTTTTCGTCTGCCTTCGCTATCTGATGTTGGGCATTGAGCGCACCGCCTGTGTAGAGTGGCTGTGATACGACAAATACTCCCTGGTAGGTATGGTTGCGGTATTCGCCCACCGGTTCGTTCCATGCGCTAAGGTCGCTCATGTTCAGGGTACCGTCTGCATTTACGTCGATTTTCGGCAGGAAACCTGTATGAGCTATCTTTCGTGCCTCCGAACTGGCGAATGTCCTTAGTTTTTGCTGTTTCAATATCTGGCTGTAAGCCTCCACTTTTTCGCGATAGGCTTCCTGACTCAGGCAGGGCTGTTGCGCCCTGGCTGTGGAGCCAAGGAGCAACAGTGAAAATAGTATGAGTTGAGTTTTCATTTCTTTCATGGATAATCTTTTCATGGATAATGGATAATTATTGTTCTCCTTTGATCCGGTGGATGGCGCAATAGGCTACGGGAAGGACGAATAGTGTCAATGCCGAGGCTACTAACAGCCCGCCCATGATGGTGGCGGCCATTCCGCCGAACATGGCGTCGAACAGTAGCGGTAACATGCCCAGAATCGTTGTTCCGGAGGCCATCGCTACTGGAATGATGCGGCTGGTCGTGGCACTGATGACTGCGTCCAGCGGTTTCTTGCCTGCTGCAGTTTCCAAATCGATTTGGTCTACCAGTACGATAGCGTTCTTGATGTTCATACCAATCAGACCTAGCAGACCCAATATGGAGAAGAAGTCGAACGACTTGCCGAGTACGAGCAGTCCCAGCACGATACCGATGAAGATCAGCGGCAGCATTAACAGGATGACGGTCGGCTTGCGATACGTCTTGAACAAGAAGAGCAGCGTCACAAACATCAGGAAGAATGTCAGCGGTAAGTTTTTGGCCAGCGCTTCATTCGATTCCACCTGACTTTCCTGTTCGCCGAAATACTTCATGGTATATCCTTCCGGTATTTTTATCTCTTGCTGTACCTGAGACCATACCTGGTTGAAGGCGGAAATCGCATTGGCCCCGCGACGCGGGTCGCATTGTGCCATCATCACCATCTGTCGGTTATAGTCTTTCACGTTCGAGAACCGGTACTGGAAGTCAAATTCAGATACTACCTGTTCCAGGCTGGTCGTTTCGTTGCCTGTCCCGAATACGGGCAGTGTGCGCAGATCATTGATCCGGAATGAATCCAGCTGGTTATTTTTCAATAGGATAGGAAGTACCTGATCTCCCTGCCGGTATTCTCCCAAAGTCATTCCCGTGGTACCGATCTGAATGCTCTGTGCCATTCCCTGTCGGGATACACCCAGCGGTTGTGCCCGTTCCGGGCTGTAAACCGGTTTCCAGACGGGTATCTTGTTTCCCCACGAATTGCGGATATTAATTAAATCCGGATTCTGGTGCATAATGGCTATTGCCTGATTGGTAAGTGATACAAGCGTATCCACATTCGGACCGATAAAGCCGATTTCGATAGCCGCATCCACTGCGGGAGACAGTTTGAACAAGCTGGTCCGTGTGATTGCACTCGGATAATTGGCTTTCATGTATCCGTCAAAATTCTCTTCGTATTCTTTCGTATATTTACTGTCTGTCAGTTCGACGAGTACATTGGCAAAATTCGGTTTCGGACCTACGGAAGTGGAGGCAAGGTAATACCTTAGCGGGGTGCTGCCGAATGTGATGGATACCTTTTTCACTTCCGGCTGCTTCGCCAGGTGCTCTTCTACCGATTTCATCTCTTTCACTACGTCATTGATGCTGTATCCGTCCGGATAGAATACATCCGCCCGGAAATAAGGCTTATCGAGCGACGGGAAGAAGTTTTGCGGCATCGTTCCCATAATAATGAGCGAGATGATGAAGAGGATCACCATGGATACCAGTGTCACTGCTTTCTTGCGGATCAGCACTCCGAGTACGGAAGCGAACTTATGATAGAACGGCTTGTCGTATGGATCTTTCGTGCTGTCGCCTGTTTTGGCTTTCAGAATGAAATTTCCGAATACGGTAGTCTGTGTCAGGGCAAGTACCCAGCTCAGTCCTAATGAAATGGCAAGTACCACAAACAGCGGCTTTACGATTTCCGCTACGGAAGAGGGGGCAAGGTAAAGCGGCAGGAAGGAGCAGATGGCAATGAAAGTTGCTCCGAGCAAGCCCCATTGTGGTCCGGTCGCTCCGTCTATCAGGGCTTTCCGTCGGTTTACACCACGGGCAATGGCTATTTGGGCGTTGTCCGTCACTACGATGGCGTTGTCCACCAGCATACCCATGGCGATGATAAATCCTGCCAGGGACGTTCGGTTGAGTCCGACGCCGAAGAAAGACATGATGAGCAGTGTACCTCCGATAGAGAAAATCAGCGAAGAGCCGATGAGCAGACCGGCACGGAGTCCCATCACCAGCATGATGATGACAATCACGATCAGGATGGATTCGATCAGGTTGATGATAAATCCGTTGTTGGCTTCGTTGGCGATCTCGTTTTCGAGGTAGAGGCTTTGCAGTTCCAGTCCCACAGGCATGAGGGGGAGGAGTTCGTTCAGTTTTACTTTCACGTTCTCACCTGTCTGCACTACATCTCTTTGCGGGTCGGTGGAAACACCGATGCCGATAGCCCGTTTCCCGTTCACGTGCATGATATTGGAAGGAGGGTCGAGATAACCTTTCTCGATCACGGCTATGTCGCCCAGTTTCACCTGTCCGGCTTTGGTGGTGATTACCTGGTTGCGGATATCGTCTATGTTGGTATACATTCCGTTGGCTGTCACCCGTAGCTGCTGTACGCCTGCACGGATTTCTCCGGTGTTGATAATCTGATTCTGCGATTGCAGCAGGTTGGCCAGCTGTTTGGGATCGATCCCCATCCCCACCAGTTTGTTGGTAGAAACGAAGATGTTGACTACTTCCGTCTGTACGCCGAACAGCGCTACTTTCATCACGCCGTCTGCTGTGACAACCTGCGTCTTGATCCGTTCCGCCCAGTTGCGCATTTCCTCATAGGTGAAGCCGTCATCTGCCGTCAGTCCATAATAAATGCCGAATACGTCGCCGAAATCATCGGAGACGGTCGGGGTGGAAGCACCGCTGGGCAGCTGCGGCTGAATATTGAGCACTTTGCGTCGCAGTTCGTCCCATTTCTGAGGGATGGAACTGGCGGAAAGTGAGGGTTGCAGTTCGAACGTGATTTTGGAGAGCCCGTACATGGACTCTGATTTTATCTTGTACACGCCGCTCATACTTTGTATCTCACGGGAGATAGGCTCTGTGATCAGCCGTTCTACTTCTGCCGGTTCGGCTCCCGGATAGCGTGTCATGATGACCGCTGATTTGATAACGAAGGGGGCATCTTCTTTCTTACCCAGCTTTCCGAAGGAGGTAATACCTCCAATCAGCAGTACGGCAAGGAAGAAATAGATGATCTTCGTGTTATCCAGTGAATATTTTGCTAAATTCATTTGTCTATTGATTTAATACTTTCTCCTTCTACCAACTGGTATACTCCTGCTATGACGATTTGTTCTCCGGGTTTCAGGCCTTCGGACACGAGTACTTGCGCCTCTCCTGTGGGGGCATTGACAACGATTTTACGTTTGTGTACCTTGTTGTCTTCGACTACCCAGACATACATGTTGTTTCCGTCACTTTCGCCGAAAACAGCACTGAGCGGTATGATTGTCCAGCTATCCTGCACCAACGGGCCTACATCGGCTGTGAAACGGATGCTGCAAGTGAAGCCGGGCTTCACGGCATATAAGTCCCGGTCGAATGAAGGGTCGTCGATAGTGATGCTGACCGGAATACCCGTTCCTTCGGTGGATATGTCCAGATATTCCTCCAGTCTTGCCTTGAACACATGGCCCTTGAAGGTATCAAACTCTACAAGGAAACGGGGATCTTTGGTACGGAGGAGATAAAGATAGGCATCCGGTATAGTGAACTTGATACGCAGGTTCTGCGTGTTGACCAGTTGTACGATCCCTTCTCCTGAATTGACACGCTGGTAGTTCTCCACCAGCCGCTTCTCGATAGAACCGTCGAAAGGAGCCGTCAGTTTGGTGTCACGCATGTTGTTGCTGGACAGTTCGTACTCCGATTTCGCTTTCTGATAATTGGAAAGGCTGATTTCATACTCCTGCACGGAGATCGCTTGCCGGGAGAGCAGGCGCTTGTTGCGTTCCACTTGTGCGGAAGCCGTTTCGTAGGCAGACTTGGTGGCAGCATACTGCAATGCGATATCTCTGGGATCGATAGCTGCAATCAGTTGCCCCTTTTTCACTTTCTCTCCTTCGATAACAGGCAGGCTGATGATCTGTCCGCTGACGCGGAATGCCAGTTTGACATACTCCACTGCTTCTACAATGCCGGAGAAGTCTTTTCTGATTACTGACCTTGATTCGACAATAGTTGTCTTAACAGGTCGGGTGGCGGGTGCCGTCATCTCTTTTTTTTGCCCGCAGCCCTGAAATAGGATGGCTGCGAGTGCAATCACATAGATATTTTTCATAAGTCGTTCATTGTTTGGGAAGTAAACAATTTGATACTTGACTATGTTCAGTAAAGACGGGTATATTAGAAATGTGAAATTAGTATCAACATTAAAGGAAAATGATTGTTTATAGATAAAAAATGCCTTTTCTGTTGATTTTATCAGAGATTATTCCCACTTTTGCACCGCACTAGTATTACAGTCGCGGAATGCGATATGAGAATTTAATTCTCGAATTTAAGCTACGAGCATGTGGGAATATGCTCGTGGCTTCCTTAGATATACGGTTCTGTCCCCCGTGTGGAGCGTTAATGCGCCCACTGTATCTCATCCCTCGTGGACTGTAATATGTAGTGCAACGGGTCAGCAGGACCGTCTTTTTTGCCTGCTGAATATTATTATATATAATAGGAAGTATTTCTCCTGAATAGTACTATTTAATAAACCATCATTTTTCAGGAGATCAGACAATATAATGGTATGGTATATTCCCTTAACTATACCATTTTTATATTATCTGGTAATAGTTCCCCTTAGCCAGTTAATATACGGACCGCACTACTCTGTGAAGAATGGTGCGGTCCTTTAGTTTATCTATGAAACGAAAAAGAGGAAATTTCCAACCGGAAATCTCCTCTTTTTTCATCTTAACGAAAGATTGAATTATTTCTTCTTACGGTCACCGTAACGGCTCATGAACTTATCAACGCGACCTGCAGTATCTACCAATGTAGATTTACCTGTATAGAACGGGTGAGAAGTGTTAGAGATTTCAATCTTCAGCAACGGATAAGTTTCACCTTCGAATTCGATGGTTTCTTTAGTTGCTACAGTTGATTTAGACAAAAACATATCACCATTTGACATATCTTTGAATACTACCGGACGGTATGATTCTGGATGAAGGCCTTTTTTCATTTCAGTATCTGTTTTTTTAATTTATATTCTGTTACTATTTTGGTAAGAAATAGTGTAATGGTCATTTTCAGAGCGCAAAGATAGTACATTTCTCCGAAATAGAAAAAACTTTGCTGAAAAAACTTCTGTGAATTATGCTATTTCTATGAATTATATGATTGGCACGAAAAGAAAGCCTTGTGCTTTTTATGGTATAATACCTGTTTTTGGATAGAACCTTTCAGTCGTTTATTTGCAAGGTGGACATTACAATCTAATGTCGGACCTGCTTACGGATGAATATTTGCTGATCGATTTAAACCTTTTTCTATTATATTTTTCTTTCCGATGCTCGTTATTCGGTGGATAATGCTTACTTTTGCGTAGAATTTTAATTCACTAACAATAAACTTTAAACAAAATGGTTAATTACAAAGACTTAGGATTGGTAAACACAAGAGACATGTTTGCTAAGGCTATTAAGGGTGGATACGCTATCCCAGCATTCAACTTCAACAATATGGAACAGATGCAGGCTATCATCAAGGCTGCAGTAGAAACAAAATCTCCGGTGATTCTTCAGGTTTCTAAAGGTGCTCGTCAGTATGCTAACGCTACTTTGTTGCGTTACATGGCTCAGGGTGCTGTAGAATACGCAAAGGAATTAGGTTGTGCACATCCTGAAATCGTTCTTCACCTTGACCACGGAGATACTTTTGAAACTTGCAAATCTTGCATCGATTCAGGTTTCTCTTCAGTTATGATCGACGGTTCTCATCTTCCTTACGAAGAAAACGTTGCTTTGACTAAGAAGGTGGTTGAATACGCTCATCAGTTCGACGTAACAGTTGAAGGTGAACTTGGTGTATTGGCAGGTGTAGAAGATGAAGTTTCTTCTGACCACCACACATATACTGACCCTGAAGAAGTAATCGATTTCGCTACTCGTACAGGTTGCGACTCATTGGCTATCTCTATCGGTACTTCTCACGGTGCTTACAAGTTTACTCCGGAACAGTGCCACATCGATCCGGCTACCGGTCGTATGGTTCCTCCTCCATTGGCTTTCGAAGTATTGGATGCTGTAATGGAAAAACTTCCGGGATTCCCTATCGTACTTCACGGATCATCTTCAGTTCCTGAAGAAGAAGTTGAAACTATCAACAAGTTTGGTGGTGCTCTGAAAGCTGCTATCGGTATTCCTGAAGAAGAATTGCGTAAAGCTGCCAAGTCTGCTGTTTGCAAAATCAACATCGACTCAGACTCTCGTCTGGCTATGACTGCTGCTATCCGTAAGACTTTCGCTGAAAAACCAGCTGAATTCGACCCACGTAAGTATCTTGGTCCGGCTCGTGACAACATGGAAAAACTGTACAAGCACAAAATCCTTAATGTGCTGGGTTCAGACAACAAATTGGCTGAATAATCACAGATTATCCTATTATATAGAAAGGCTGCAATCGTTTGACGGTTGCAGCCTTTTTTACGTAATATCCTTTATCTGCTTATTCCGGTTTCTGAGCGGGCACATTTCCTCCCAAGAAGAAATCTTCTATCTTTTGCTTACTTTGAATGTCTTTCAGCCAGTTGGCTGCAGCATTATAATAATTCTTAGTGCCTAAAACGAGTTCGCCTCGTTCGTTTAGTTTCGCTTCTTCTTCCTTATCTTCTTTCGGGCGTGTTTTTAAGAATGCTTCCAGACAGCGTTCGGTGTTTTTCTTGTCTTTCAGCGAATAGAAATAAATGAAAGCCATATCATAGAGCAGCTTATGATTTTGTTTATCGTATTTCCGGTAGCGTTCTCTGATCGATTCAATCTGCTCTTTGGGCATCTGTGCCATTTTGTAGCAGTCAGTCATGCCAATATAGAGCCGTACCATATTACTGTCTTTGGGAATAGTCAGATCAAGCGCTTTTTCGAGATACTCTACGCCTGACTTCTTCCATGAAGTCTTGGCGCAGGCACGGCCGAGATAATAAAGCAGGTTTACATTTTCAGGATCATGTTTTCGGGCGGCTTCCAGAAAGTCATGTGCTTCGTAATATTTCTCTTCCGCATAATAGCTGATACCCAGATAATAACAGGTATGAAAAGAACTGTCGCCTTGGCTCACCAGGTATTCATACCGCCGGATAGCGGTAGGGTAGTCCTTGTTCAGACAATATGCCAGTGCATTCTGACGGTTGACAGCGATGTTGGTGGTGTCAATCTGTCGATATTTCTCCGTGGCTTCAATTGCTTCGTTGAAATAAGAACTGGCTATGTTCAGTGCAGCGAGTTTGGCGGCGGCAAGATAGTCGTCGGGGTATTTCTCCTGTATATTATAGTAGCACCCCGTGGCGGGGAGAAGTTCTCCCATACCTTCGAAACTTTGGGCTTGCAGATGCAAGGCGATGGCGGAACTGTCTTTCTCTGTCATCAGGCTACTTTCTCCTAAAGCATCCTGAAACTTCTGTAAGGAGAGTAGTAATCCGATGTATTGAATACGCACATATTTGTTTTCTGGATTCAGATCGAGTGCCTGTTCATAATATTTCAATGCCTGTTGGTATTTGGCCAATGAACGGCAGCATTCGGCTGCTTCGATATATGCACGGGTATTGGCAGTGTCATTGGCTATGATTTCCTGATAAGTGGAAAGTGCTTCTGTGTTCATCCCAAGTCCCCGTTGTGCTTTACCTTTCTGCAAGAGTAGGGGGATCGTCGGCTTTTCTTTGGCAATGAGAGTGAGAGCTGCCTCGTAATCGTAGTTTGCTATTGCTTCCTGAACATGATTGATGCGTTGCGCCATCACCAGGGTGGTGGTACAAAGGAAGGCGAGGAGAATCATCCGTTTCATAAATATTTATTTTAGTGTGTCGTAACAAAGACGCAAGATGCTAAAAAATATCGTATTTACGAATTATTCGTAGCCTTTTTGGAATAGATTAACGGAATGATAAGAGAAGATAACATAATGATAAGTGCGGATATTGCATCTAAAACAGCAATATCCGCACCTAATATTTTGTCCCGGCATTCCGAATGGAAACCTGACAGGGGCACCTTGTCCCTACATTAAGAATCCTAACAGGATACCGGCAGCAACAGCCGAACCGATTACACCTGCTACGTTCGGACCCATAGCGTGCATCAGCAAGTAGTTGGTAGGATCATATTCCAGACCAACCACTTGTGAGATACGTGCAGAGTCGGGAACGGCAGATACACCTGCATTACCGATCAACGGATTGATCTTATTGCCCTTCTTGAGGAAGAGGTTGAAGATCTTAACGAAGATCACACCTGATGCGGTAGCAATGATAAATGACAGTGCACCGAGGGCGAAGATCTTGATGGAGTCGAGTGTCAGGAACTCGGAAGCCTGAGTAGAGGCACCTACGGTCAAACCTAACAGGATAGTGATAACGTCAATCAGCGGACCGCTGGCTGTGTTAGCCAGACGACGGGTTACACCACTTTCTTTCAACAGGTTACCGAAGAACAGCATACCCAGCAGAGGCAGACCGGAAGGAACCAGGAAGCAGGTCAGCAACAGACCGATAATCGGGAAAATCACTTTCTCTGTATGAGAAACGGCACGTGGCGGTTTCATACGGATAACGCGTTCGTGCTTGGTGGTGAGCAGACGCATGATAGGCGGCTGTATCACCGGAACTAACGCCATATAAGAGTAGGCGGATACCGCAATGGCTCCCATTAAGTTAGGTGCCAGCTTGGACGAAAGGAAGATAGCCGTCGGACCATCTGCTCCACCGATGATACCGATAGCACCGGCCTGCATCGGGTCAAATCCCATTTCCAATGCAATCATGTATGCACCGAAGATACCAAACTGGGCAGCTGCACCGATCAGCATCAGCTTCGGATTGGAGATCAGCGCCGAGAAGTCTGTCATGGCACCGATACCTAAGAAGATGAGCGGTGGATACCAGCCGGACGTTACTCCCTGATACAATATGTTCAATACAGAACCTTCTTCATATATACCGACTTTTAGTCCGGCGTCCATATTGAAAGGTATATTACCGATCAGGATACCGAATCCGATAGGAATTAACAACATCGGCTCGAACTCTTTGGCTACAGCCAAATAGATGAAGAACAAGCCAACGAGGATCATCACGATATGACCAACTGTCGCGTTGGCAAATCCCGTGTAGGTCCAGAAGTCGGCAAGGTTATTTCCTAAAAAGTTAATAAAATCTCCCATATTATTCAATAATTACGAGGTCATTACCTTCAAGAACAGAATCTCCCTTGTTGACATTGATAGCAGTCACTTTGCCGTCTTTGTCTGCATTGATATTGTTTTCCATCTTCATGGCTTCCAATATAATGATAGTCTGTCCTCTTTTCACTGTATCACCTACATTTACTTTGATGTCAAGGATAACGCCTGGTAGCGGGGACTTAACGCCTGATTTGCCTGTAGAAGGAGCAGCCGGTTTTACTACCGGTGTGGTAGGAGCAGCCGGTGAGTTAGGCATAGGACGTACTACTGCCGGTTTGGGAGTAGCTTTCGGTTGTTTCTCCATTTCTACTTTGTAATGCGTACCGTTCACTTCTACATGAGCGATATTATCTTCAATATCTCCGATGGTTACTTTGTATGAGTTACCGTTGATTTTATATTTATATTCTTTCATCGTTTTATCTTTTTAGGGAATGATTTACTTTCTGTTAGGATTTTCACGCAAGGTGTAAATCTTCGAACTCCACGGTGAATAACTGCGCTTTACACGAGTGATGGTCAGCACCGTTTCTTCTACGTCGTGTACCTCATCCTGCATTTCGTGTAATGCCATTGAAATAGCAGCATAAACTTCACCCGGAGCCTGTGAAAGCTCTTTTGCTTCGACTTTATCGATGCCTTTAGCCTTCATCGCATTGCGTTTGCTCAGGTTGACAGCAACTTTACCTACCACCTTGAAGGCAATGAAGAGAAGAATCAATCCGCAGAATACTACGCTCATGGCTGAAATAGACATACCGATACCGACTGAGTCATGTTCTTCGAACTTTTCCATCTTGGCATTACTGTCAAGGGTTTTGTTGTTCGTGCTCGGGGTTACGTATTTGTCTTTGCTTCCGCCTTTTACTTCCCAGTCTGCTGCTCCGTCGCTTATGCGTGCATAAGACTGGTTGGGACCTAAAGTTCCTGCTGGTATGACAACTTGATCCAGTAGCTTTCTGCCTGAATCAAAAAGACCAACCCAATTGGCTGTTTCGGGGTTCAGTTTGAAGCTGGTATGGAAGGTACCACGATTAGGTTCGCCATCTGCCCAAAATAACGCATGTTGGCGTGGCTTTACTAATGTAAGTATGTCACCTTTCGGGATAAAATAGGTTACTGTATCGCCCGGCTGGCTGCTTACTTTCAATAAACAAGCTGCTAAGTCTGCGCTACCGTATGATTTGTTGAATATTTCAATCCATGCACTGTGCAAGCCGTAGTCATCCTGAAAGTTATTTTGATTGTCTATCAGGACTTCATTCAGCAATAGCTTATTGTTCGACTTTTGCTCCCCGCAGGAAGTCAATCCAATCAGCAACAGCAGAGAAAGGAATATTCCGATTTTGGTTTTGTTCATAATCGTTCTTGTTTTAATGTGAAAAGTTGGATTACAACGGAATATTACCATGTTTCTTCGCCGGGTTAGACAGTTTTTTAGTCTGCAACTGTTGCAAAGCACGGATCACGCGGAAACGTGTGTTACGCGGTTCGATGACGTCATCGATGTAACCATATTTAGCTGCATTATAAGGATTGGCAAACAGTTTTGTATATTCTGCTTCTTTTTCGGCAAGGAACTGAGCCGGATTTTCCTGGTCTTTGGCTTCACGCGCATACAATACTTCTACCGCACCTGCACCACCCATTACAGCGATTTCAGCTGTTGGCCAAGCATAGTTCATGTCACCACGAAGTTGTTTACAACTCATCACGATGTGAGAACCACCATAAGATTTACGCAATGTGATTGTAACTTTAGGTACGGTAGCTTCACCGTAAGCATACAGCAGTTTGGCACCATGAAGGATAACGCCATTGTATTCCTGGCCTGTTCCCGGAAGGAATCCCGGTACGTCTACCAACGACACGATAGGGATATTGAAAGCATCGCAGAAACGAACGAAACGTGCGCCTTTACGAGATGCGTTGCTGTCGAGTACACCGGCAAGGAATTTAGGCTGATTGGCTACAATACCTACCGACTGACCGTTGAAACGGGCAAAACCGATAATGATATTCTTGGCATAGTCTTTCTGGATTTCCAGGAATTCGCCGTTGTCCACGATAGCGCTGATAACCTCGTACATATCATACGGTTTGTTGGGGCTGTCGGGGATAATATCGTTCAGAGAATCTTCCAGACGGTCGATCGGATCTGTGCAATCCACGTATGGAGCTTCTTCGAGGTTGTTTTGAGGAATATAGCTCAGAAGTGTGCGGATCAATGCCAGACCTTCTTCTTCTGTTTTGGCAGTGAAATGAGTAACACCCGATTTGGTAGAGTGAACGCTTGCTCCGCCGAGGTTTTCCTGGCTTACGTCTTCACCGGTTACAGTCTTCACTACTTTCGGACCTGTAAGGAACATATAAGAAGTACCTTCCATCATCAGTGTGAAGTCAGTCAGCGCCGGAGAATAAACAGCACCGCCGGCACAAGGACCGAAGATACCGGAAATCTGCGGAATGACACCCGAAGCGAGGATATTGCGCTGGAAGATTTCTGCGTAACCTGCCAAAGCGTTAATACCTTCCTGGATACGTGCACCACCCGAGTCATTGATACCGATACAAGGAGCACCCATCTTCATTGCCTGATCCATAATCTTACAGATCTTCAGTGACATTGTTTCCGACAGTGAACCTGCAGTAACGGTAAAGTCCTGTGCAAAAAGATATACGAGACGACCTTCGATAGTACCGCAACCGGTTACTACACCATCACCCGGATAGTGCTTTTTCTCCATGCCGAAGTTCGTGCATCTGTGCTCAACGAACATGTCCATTTCTTCGAAGCTACCTTCATCCAACAGCATGGCTATACGCTCACGCGCTGTGTATTTCCCTTTTTCATGTTGCTTCGCAATTGCTTTTTCACCGCCTCCGATGCGTGCAACGGCACGGCGTTCAATAAGCTCTTTAATTTTTTCAAGTTGATTACTCATGAGTTCTTGTTGTTTTTTAGAGTTTATGATTAGTGTTCGCAGAGTTCTGTCAGTACACCCAGTGTTGATTTCGGGTGAAGGAAAGCGATGTTCAGACCTTCGGCACCTTTGCGGGGAGCCTTGTCAATCAGACGGATTTCTTTGCCTTCTGCTTCTGCCAAGGCATTAGCTACGCCATCTTCTACGGCAAATGCTACGTGATGAACACCTGCACCTTTGTTTTCAATAAATTTAGCAATGGTGCTTTCGGGGCAAGTCGGCTCCAACAATTCGATTTTTGTTTCACCTACCTTTAAAAAAGCGGTTCTTACTTTTTGATCTTCTACTGTTTCGATGTTGTAACATTTCAGACCCAATACGTTTTCGTAGTAAGGAAGGGCTTCTTCGATGCTTTTTACAGCAATGCCCAGATGCTCAATGTGTGAAATCTTCATAACTATATTTTTTTATATGGTTTAATTATGTGCTTATATGGCATAAAACAGCACAAAGAAAGACATTTCTTGTCTAATAAAGAAATATTTCTGCATTTAATTATTGGGGAATAAAGCATAAAAAATGCTCCGGATGGGTGGTAAAGACGGGTTTTGTAATCTTGAGATTACATTTAGACATAAAACTTGACCAGAAGATTATTCAGCCATGGCCAGCTGATACGGAACCAGCGGCGGGTACTGCTTTGTTTGCCTCCGAAGCGGAGTACGAAATCACGGTAACCATGTTTGCGGAAGGGAAGTCCTACATCCATGAACTCCATGTGGCGGAATCCCTGTTCATGGGCATCTTCAAGTGCTTTCCATACTGCCAGTATGCCGGGTGACTGCAGTGCATACGTCTTTCGCATTCCTCCTGAAAACCAGATAAAAGCATCTTCGCCGGAATAGATGCAGACGGAGCCGCCGATGATCTTTTCCTTGTATTTTACGATGAATATTTTGGCCTGTTTTCCTCTGATAAGCATGCTGTTCATGTGGCGGAAAAAGTCATTGGCAGGGAAATATCTCCGTATTCGTGAAGAATAAACTTTGTGCAGCATTCGCGAGAATTCCTTAATCTCTTCCACCGTATGGGCTTCTACTACTTTGGCTCCGTTTTTGAGTCCTTTCCGGATCTGACGGATACGTGACGGGCTGAAACGGTCTTCCGCTTTCTGCGTACTATGCAGAGAGTTACGGACACGTAGCCAGTTGACCGGAAAAAAGTCGTTCTTCCGGAAGAAACGGTAACCGAACATGGAATTATCCAGATTGCGGAATTCAATAAGAATGCAGGTGCGTGATGCTTCCTGCGTGAGATGTTCCAGCATTTCACCAAAAATTTCTTCTTCCTTCTCTTTACTTGCCGGTAGAGAAGTGTCCAGAAATTCACCTGCACCATATACTACACATTGTTTGACAAGAGAGGAGGGAAGCCACTTTTTGGTCTTGCGTATGGCGGCAAGCAGGCGTGCCACAGGTTTGCCTTCTTCTGTTGCCACTATCAGTAGCGGGGTATATCCCGGAGTCGATTCATAGATCTGAAACAACTCCTTGGAATGAAAAGTATTGGTTCCCGGTAAATCGGGAATGTCTTTTCCGCGATAATATGTTGTTAGTTTAAGTGGCATCCAAATACAAATTTACACTTTTTATTCTTCATTCAACAATAAAAAAGAGAATTTGTTGGCTTACCCTAAAATTTGTCTTTTTATCCTTTGCATATATTTGAGGAAAAAAAGGCTTGGAAAAGCGAATTTTTGTATTATTGTCGTCCTTTGTGAGTACAGAAGTAAAATGGAAACGTCTATGTAAAAGATTGTGCTAATTGTATTTTACTAAACAAAGGAAAATTAATATTAATTTTAAATTAAAACGAATGAGAGAGAATGCATTTGTTGAAGCGTGGAAGACACAGCATAGACGCGTTTCCATGATTTTAGGGCTGACTTTATTGTGTGCCCCTTCTGCCATATCTGTTTATGCAGAAAATGGTGTGAATGATATTACTGTGCAAGCCGTCATGCAGACAAAGACAGTGAAAGGAACTGTTTTAGATGAAAATGGAGAACCGTTGATCGGTGTTTCTATTGTGGTGAAAGGTACAAGTACAGGTACGATAACTGATTTTGACGGTAAGTTCTCCATTAATCTTCCGGCCGGAAGTAAAGAACTGGTTGTTTCTTATATCGGATATAAAGAACAGGCTATCATTGTGAGCGGAAATGCCCCGCTGAATATAAAGATGGTTCCGGATACACAGGCTTTGGATGAGGTAGTGGTCATCGGTTACGGTACGGTAAAGAAACGTGATTTGACAGGTGCGGTTGCTTCTGTGAAATCAGAGGATATCACCATGAATCCGGGCGTGAATCCGATGGATGCGCTGCAAGGTAAAATTGCAGGTCTGGATATCACTAATTCTTCAGGTCAGGCAGGTTCGTCACCGACAGTTCAGTTGCGTGGTACCCGCTCTTTACAGTTGGATGAGGATGGTAATATCTCTTCAGATGCATTTAAGCCGACTTATATTATCGATGGTATGCCGGGTGATATTGCTACCTTGAATCCCAATGATATTGAATCTATCGAAGTACTGAAAGATGCATCTTCTACAGCTATCTACGGTTCAAGTGGTGCGAATGGTGTTATTATCGTGACTACGAAAGGATCCAAGAGTGGAAAACCGGTCATCAATTTTAATGCTTATGCCGGAACGACTATGGGTGCCCGAGTTCCTAAGATGCGTACGGGTGACTCATACATTAATTATATAAAAGATTCTTATAAGCCTGTCGGTACTACTAATGAGGAGGAAATTTTCGGTGAAAGATACGATGCCATCAAAAACAACCAATGGGTAAACTGGGGAGATGAAGTATTACACTCAGGTTTGAAGCAGAATTATAGTATTTCCGTTGCCGGAGGTACTGAGAAGACGAAAGCCTATTTCTCGTTGAACTATACTGATGAGAAGAGTATGTATGAGAATGATGACTATAAAGTGTACTCTACCCGTGTCCGTATAGATCAGGAAATCAATAAATGGATGAATGCCGGTATTAATGTTCAGGCATCTTTCTCCAACAAGAATTCACGTAATGCCGTTTTGGAAAGAGCATTGTTTGCCACCCCGTTAGGTACTCCTTATAATGAAGACGGCTCTATCACGGAATTCCCGATTCCAGGTTCATCATCAGACCCGAATCCGTTAGCAGACGAACAGGATGGAGTATATAAGAATAATACTAAAGCAGGAAGGGCTTATGTTGACGCTTATCTTGAATGGAAACCGGTAAAAGGATTGTCTGTCAAGTCACAGCTTGGAGGCAGTTATTCTCAATCTCGTGCCGGTAAATTTATGGGAGAAGGCTCCTATAATGTGTTGAAAGGCAGTACGGTGGCATATGGCGAAGCTACCAATAAGACGGGATATAATTACAAATGGGAAAACATAGTAACTTATCACAATACATTTAATAAGGATCATGACCTGACGGTTACAGGGGTTACTTCCTGGAATTACAATCAGAGTGAAGAATATTATGTCTATGGTGAAAACCCGGCGACCAATGATATGTTGTGGTATGCATTGCAGAATGCTGATAATAAGAAACTGAACAGCAAATATCTGATGTCGAAAGGGATGGGCTTTATCGGTCGTGTCAACTACTCATACAAAGGTAAATACCTGTTTTCTGCTTCCAGTCGTTATGAAGCGGATTCCCGTTTGTCGAAAGACAATAGATGGAATTTATTCCCGGCAGTTTCTGTAGGCTGGAGAATCTCGGATGAAGCATTTATGGCTGGTACAAAAAGCTGGTTGGATAACTTGAAACTGCGTGTAGGCTATGGTGTTGCCGGAACTACTGCCGGTATTGCTGAATACAGTTCTATGGCATCTTTGGAAAATGTGACAACCTCTTTGGGAGGAATGACTGTTCCGTCAGCCAAGTTTACGGAGTATATCACTAACCGTAATCTGACATGGGAAAAGACTCATGACTTGAATATTGGTATTGACGCCAGCTTCCTCAATAATCGTATTGATCTGACGGTGGATTTGTATCGGACAAAAACAACGGATGTAATTCTTTCTCAGGCATTGCCGACATCTATTATGGGTAATTACACAGGTAGCACTACTTATAAAATGAACAAGAATGCTGCTGAAACAGAAAATCGCGGTATTGAACTTGCTCTTAATACTCGTAATATTGTGAAGAAAGATTTTACTTGGAGCTCAACAGTGACATTTACCGCCAACAAAGAAAAAATTAAATCTTTGATCGAAGGGCAGGATATGATGTTCAATGCAAAAAAGGGTGATATGGTGTTCAAAGTCGGCGAAGGAGTCGGTTCTTTCTATAGATATAAAGTGTTGGGTATCTGGCAATATAGCGAAAAGGAAACTGCTGCTTTGTTCGGATGCGAACCGGGCGATATTAAGCTGGATTTACCTAGTGTGAAGAAGGACGGAAATGGTTATTATTATATGAATCCTGAAGGAGAGCGCGTTGATATTACGGCAGAAAATCCTTATGGTGTACGTGCGGATTATGATCGTCAGGTAATAGGTCGTAATACTCCGGACTGGACATTGGGCTTTAAGAATAATTTCAGATACAAAGATTTTGATTTGTCTGTCTTCCTTTATGCACGTTGGGGGCAAATGATGAACTATGGTAGTGTGATAGGTAAATATTCGCCTAATCCGGATTACAATATTCCTACTTATTTTACTTACTATGACAAGACGATCGAAGCAGATCAGGATGTCTTGTTCTATGCTATCGATAAATCCAAGGATAGAAGTGCTTATGAAGGATATGATTCGATGTATTATGTGGATGGATCATTCTTTAAACTTAAAAACGTAACATTGGGTTATACGTTACCCGGTAAACTTACAAAACGTTTTGGTATCAGTAATCTGAGAGTTTATGCGACAATGACCAACCTGTTTACTTATTCGCCAAACAAATATGTGAAGAATTACGATCCGGAAATGAACGGAAGCATCAACTTCCCATTGTCTCGTGATTGCATATTTGGTCTTAATTTAACTTTCTAAAAAATAGCAATATGAAAAAGATATATAGTTTAGTTCTACTTGTTGCCGGTGTTTTTTCTTGGGGCTCTTGCAGTCTTGATGAAGTGAACCCCAACAACTCGGGTCAGTTCTCCGATGGTTCTTATACATTGGAAACTTATAAGGCATTCACCAACTCGTGCTATACAGCCTTGATCAACAACATCTATCAGAGTAGTGACTATCTGGTTTGTACGGAAGCGGGTACTGATATTTGGGAAGAACCTAAATCGGGCTCCAGCTATCAGCGTTATCATAGTTATAACGGTATGAAAACCGATGATAGCTATTATTATAAAGTGTGGCAATATTCTTATCTGTGTATCAACAGCTGTAATATTGTGATTGACGGAGCTGAGAATGTGACAGGGGATGAGAATGAAATCAATGAATGTGTGGCACAGGCCAGATGTCTGCGTGCTTACTATTATATGAATCTGGTGGAGCAGTTTGGAAATGTCGATTTGCAGTTGAAGGCTGCCGATAGCGAGAATATTTCTTTTGATGCTCACCGTTCTACCGTTCCCGAAATTTATGCTGCCATTATCGAAGACCTGAAGTTTGCCGTAGAGAATCTGCCCGTAAGTTTCAGTGATTACTACAGCCGCGTTACAAAGAAATCGGCGATGGGATTATTGGCACGTGCATATATTAATGGTGCCGGTTATGATCTGAAAGATACCGATGGTGTCAGCTTTCTGGAAAAAGCCTATGATACGGCGACAACCATGATTAATAATAAAGCGATTTATGAGTGGTATATGCATCCTGCTTTTGCCGATGTATTCAACGAAAATAATAATCGTAACAATGAAGAAGCTCTGTTCATTGCTGCGGGTGCCGAAAGAAATTCGGACGCTTACACCAATGGTAACTACTCACAAAGTGAAATGTTCCGTCACTTCTTACCTTCGTTGGGAACATATACGGACCTGGGTTTGGTAGACAAGACTTCAAACTTCGTTTACGGTCGTCCGAACAGTAATATCTTCCTGCCATCCAAATATCTGATGGACTGTTTTGCTGCTGATATGAACGACTCTCGTTTTCGTTATTCATTTATCTCAGCTTACTCGTCTTATTCTATACCGGCATGGGGGGCGACTTATGAATATGGAGGTTCAGCGTGTGCCAAAGAAATCACAAGCACACTTGCTACTAAATTTGGTATTCCCGCATCTAATATAGGTAAGAAAGTTTATCCTCATTTTAACTTGGAATCCAATAGTACAGCCGATGCTAATTACTGCCAGCTGGCTATCTGGAATGCAGATGGAACAGCGAAGACTACTCAGGATAAAACAGATGGTAATATTCTTCATCCTGCTATGCCTTTAGATCCGGCAGAAGCTCATCAATATGCCGTTTATTGTTCTTTGAAGACGCTGACAGAAGAGGAAAAAGCTCAATATCCGGGGTTGGTTCTTAATGTTTTCGATCTTTACGATGAGAATGGAACTGCCAGGGCTACCTATGACAAACCTAGTGCTGCCAGTGCTTTGTGGTTATCTATTTATCCGGCTCTTTCTAAATTCAATATGCCGGGTAATAAGTTTGTCGGCAGAGACGTTCAGAGAAAAACTGTGGATGTGATGATCATGCGTATGGCGGAAGTTTACCTGATTGCTGCTGAAGCATCGGTACGCTTGAACAAGGGAGATGCTGCCAAATATATTAATGTACTCCGTACGCGTGCCGGTGCCGGTACGGTCAGTGAGTCGCAAGTGGATCTGAATTATGTTTTCGATGAATATGCCCGTGAACTTTGTGGCGAATGTGGCCGCTGGTATTTGCTGAAACGTAATGCTGCTTTTGAGACTCGTTTGGCTGCTTATAATAAGCGTGCTGCCGAGCACTTTAAGAAAGAATTCTATTTGCGTCCTATTCCTACGAAATATCTGGATGCGATCAACAATCCGGCAGAATTCGGACAAAACGCCGGTTATTAATCAGTTAATTAATAATCAAGCATAATTAATAGGAGCCGGGCAGGAGATTTCTCTTGTCCGGCTCTTTGTTTCCATACCTGTATCCTGCGTAAAAGTTTAAAAAGGATTTCCGGTATATTTTCATTGTTTCCTGATACAGCTTTTTATTATTTTCTTTATTTTTGTGTGTCCAAACAAAATAGCGCTATGATAGAAGAAATGCTTGCTTATAATAGAGAGTTCGTTAAGAACGAGGGATATAAAGAATATATAACGAATAAGTATCCCGATAAAAAGATTGCTATCTTATCCTGTATGGATACACGCCTGACAGCTTTACTCCCGGCCGCACTAGGCATTAAGAACGGAGACGTTAAAATGATCAAGAATGCAGGAGGCGTCATTTCCCATCCTTTCGGTAGTGTGATTCGCAGTCTGCTTGTCGCTATCTTCGAGTTAGGTGTGGAGGAAATAATGGTGATTGCCCATTCTGATTGTGGAGCCTGCCATATGCACAGTGAAGAAATGCTTGAGAAGATGAAGGCACGGGGTATTAATGCCGATTATATTCATATGATGAGTTTTTGTGGAGTCGATTTTCATTCTTGGCTAGATGGCTTTGAAGATACGGAGAAGTCGGTAAGGGGAACGGTCGATTTTATAGTTCATCATCCTTTGATTCCGTCGGACGTGAAAGTGCACGGGTTTATCATAGACTCCACTACTGGAGAACTGACGCGAATTGTATAGGAAATCGCCCTTTCTGCCTATCAGGAACTGCATAAAACATGGTGTCACTATCGCAACAGGATAGTGTCACTATCACTGTCTCATGGTGTCACTATGTCATTGGGATACCGACACTATCCCAAATGAAAAAAATAAGGCAGCTTTTTATCGGCTGCCTTTATCTTTCTGCGGTTATATACTTTCTTTGACTCATGCACTCGTTTGTAACAAACGGGGTGTCCGTGCTCTTTGATTTCTGCCTCACGGCTGGCTTTACGATTCGCTTTGATGTAATCGTCTTGTGTAATTCGTTTTTTCATAATGAATATATTTCTCAGTGCAAAGATACAATTTCATTTCTTATTACGATCGGTTTGCGCTATCTTTGCATACATAAATCAAATGAAAACGGAAATAATATGGAAAATTTCAGTGAACTGATAAAGAATCGCCGCAGTATGCGCAAATTTACGGATGAGGAGTTAACACAGGATGAGGTTGTGGCACTGATGAAAGCTGCCTTAATGTCTCCCAGTTCCAAACGTAGTAATAGCTGGCAGTTTGTGGTAGTCGATGATAAAGAAAAGTTGAAAGAACTGTCTCACTGCAAAGAACAGGCTTCTTCTTTCATTGCAGACGCTGCTTTGGCGATTGTCGTGATGGCAGATCCATTGGCGAGCGATGTCTGGATTGAAGATGCTTCTATTGCTTCCATCATGATACAGTTGCAGGCGGAAGATTTGGGGCTGGGAAGCTGTTGGGTACAGGTTCGCGAACGTTTCACTGCAACCGGAATGCCGTCTGACGAGTTTGTTCATGGAATTTTGGATATTCCTTTGCAACTACAGATTCTTTCCGTGATTGCCATCGGACATAAGGGAATGGAACGTAAGCCTTTCAACGAAGAACACCTCCAGTGGGAGAAAATTCATATTAATAAGTTCGGAGGAAAATAACGATGGGAGCTGTCAAAGCAAATAATAATAAAGATACTTATAAGGCTACTGCCGTCGCTTTTATTGTTATCGGAACTCTTTTCCTGATAAATAAACTGCTCCCCTTTGCTTCTATAGGTTTGCCTTGGGTGATGAATAAGGACAATTTGTTGTTGTATGCCTCTATCAGTTTTCTTATTTTCAAGCGTGACAAGTCGGTCGGCTTTGTGCTGTTGGGACTGTGGCTGGTAATGAATATCGGTCTGGTAATGTCATTGCTCGGTTCCTTGTCCGGTTATCTGTTGCCATTGGCACTGTTGATCATCGGAATTATTTTATTTTGGGTTTCAAAACGTTAAAGAAACAATGAAAAGAAGTATTGAAGATACGCCCGTTGTGTTTCTCGGTGCCGGAAATCTGGCAACTAATCTGGCGAAAGCGCTTTACCGGAAAGGATTCCGTATCATGCAGGTGTACAGCCGAACGGAAGAATCGGCTCGTACGTTAGCCAATGAAGTGGAAGCGGAATATATCACTGATTTAAAAGGCGTATCGAATGAAGCGAGATTATATATTATTTCATTGAAAGATGCCGCTTTCGTCGAACTGTTGCCTCAGATCACTGATGGGAAGCAGCATGCGCTGCTGGTACATACGGCAGGTAGCATCCCGATGAATATTTGGGAAGGTCATGCGGAACGCTACGGAGTATTTTATCCGATGCAGACGTTCAGCAAACAACGTGAAGTTGATTTTCGGGAAGTACCTTTCTTTATTGAAGCAAAAAGACCGGAAGATGCCGAGCTGCTGAAAGCGGTTGCCGGTACGCTCTCTGATAAGGTGTACGAAGCCGATTCGGAGCAACGCAGGAGTCTTCATCTGGCAGCTGTCTTTACCTGTAACTTTACCAACCATATGTATGCTCTTGCCGCCGAATTGCTGGAAAAATATCATTTGCCATTTGATGTCATGCTTCCCCTGATTGACGAAACGGCACGCAAAGTGCATGAACTCGCTCCTCGTGATGCGCAGACCGGACCGGCTGTACGCTATGACGAGAATGTGATGAATAAGCATCTTTCTATGCTGGCAGACAGTCAGGCATTGCAGGAAATTTATAAATTAATGAGTAAAAGTATCCATGAGCACCATCAATTATGATCTATCCCGCATCAAAGCACTGGCTTTTGATGTTGACGGAGTATTGAGTTCGACAACAGTCCCGTTGCATCCTTCTGGAGAACCGATGCGTACAGTGAATATCAAAGACGGTTATGCCATTCAGCTGGCGGTAAAGAAAGGACTCCACATTGCTATCATTACCGGCGGACGGACAGAAGCGGTACGTATCCGCTTTGCTGCATTGGGTGTGAAGGATCTGTATATGGGTTCTGCGGTGAAAATTCATGATTACCGTGATTTCCGTGATAAATACGGTCTGTCTGATGACGAAATTCTGTATATGGGCGATGATGTGCCTGATATAGAAGTGATGCGTGAGTGCGGGTTGCCTTGTTGTCCCAAAGATGCAGTTCCGGAAGTTAAGTCGGTTGCAAAGTATATATCTTATGTCGATGGCGGTCGTGGCTGTGGACGTGATGTGGTGGAACAAGTATTGAAAGCTCATGGCAAGTGGATGGCGGAAGATGCTTTCGGCTGGTGAGTTGTAAATCACTAAATGATAAATAAAACTATGCTTGGAAATTTAGATAAATATCAGATTATATTAGCCTCCAATTCTCCCCGCCGGAAAGAACTGATGTCAGGCTTGGGAGTGGATTATGTGGTCAGGACATTGCCGGATGTGGACGAATCATATCCAGCCGATCTGGCTGGTGCTGCGATTCCGGAATATATCTCCCGCGAAAAGGCGGATGCTTACCGGAGTATTATGCAACCGGGGGAACTGTTGATTACGGCAGATACGATTGTCTGGCTCGATGGTAAAGTGCTTGGAAAACCGGAAGGTCGAGAAGGGGCGGTTGAAATGCTCCGTTCTTTGTCCGGTAAGTCACATCAGGTGTTCACCGGTGTTTGTCTTACGACTACTGAATGGCAAAAGAGCTTTACTGCTGCATCCGATGTGGAATTTGATGTTTTGTCCGAAGAGGAAATCCGGTATTATGTGGACAAATATCAGCCTATGGATAAAGCGGGAGCGTATGGAGTGCAGGAATGGATCGGATATATAGGGGTAAAGTCTATTTCGGGCAGCTTTTATAATATAATGGGACTCCCCATACAGAAACTGTACGGGGAGCTGAAGAAGTTATAATAAATCCAGCATTAACGGGATGTCCTCTTCTTGAATACCTTGTTTGAGAAGAGCTTCCTTGTCTTTCCGAAACATCTCCAGAAAGCGTTCACGGTTTCCGTTGGCTGTGATTGACTTGCCGTACAGGGCGGCCGCTTTCTGAATGTCTCCCATTGTCCATGCGACGTGTCCGGCATTCATATAGTCGATAGCCAGTGGCTTCTGTTCAATGATTTTTTCGTAATATTTCATGGCTTGTTCGTATTTCCGGCTGATGAATGAACACCACCCGATGCCGCGCCATGCTTTTATGCAATTACTTTCGATGAAATCCAGTTTGAAAAAGTAGTTGGCAGCTTCTTCGTATTGTCCGAGTTCGGCCAGGCAACTGCCGATATGGAAAATAACATTGGTATCTTCCGGTGTAGCTTCTTCCACCTTTTTATAATAGCTCAATGCAGCCTGATAATTTCGGTTTAACCGGTAACAGATAGCCAGATGGCGGTTGTTCCAGATGTTATCCGGTTTCAGTGTATCCGCTTTCAGATAAGCATCGATCGCTTCTGCATACTTCTTGTTTTTTTGCAGAGCATATCCCAGTTTCTGATAATATTCCGCACCTCTTCCCTGAAGTGCTCCGATCGTTTCCATTTCCTCGTACACTTCTATTGCCTCATTCCAGCGTTCTTTCTTTAAATAGAAATCTGCGATCGGGAACAGGATATCTTCACTATATAATACGTTACTAAGTGCAGGAATGTGGTGTAAATCGAGTTTCTCCTTAAAGATGTCCCTAAACTCATGGCGGCGTACACTGAGTTTGAAGAAACGGTACAGGTCATGCAGATATTGATTGCTGACGGTTCCCGGTCGCTCATTGAATTTCTTCATTGTTTCCGCACTCGACTTTTCGGACAGCTCTGCCACTTGCTGTTCACCGAGCTGGCTTAGCATCATGTCTTGCTGCGCCTTTGGCAACTGCCGGATCGTAAAGAAGAGTGAATACTTATCACTGTTACTGAAAAATCCTGATTGAAGAATTAAATCCAGCAATGTATTTTTCTCGTTACCTTCCTGTTTCAGTTGCTTGATGACATCGGATTGCTGCTTGCTGAACGGGTAAAACCAATTCTGTACTTCCCGGAAGAACGGATAACTTTTCAGTGCCGCAAATGTACTCATGTATACGTCGGCTCCTTCCAGTTGCAGTTCATTCATTTCGCGCAACTTGTCTCCCAGTCCTGATTGTTCGAAAGCGTCCGCCCAATCCGGATTCTTGTCATCGTTCTCATCCTCATTCTCCTCAAAGCCGAATCTCATGTTCCGCATGGACGAAACATTCTTCAACATTTCAGGAATAATTTCCTCTCTCATTTTCTTGTCTATCTTTTCCGTTTCCTGGCATAGTAGCATTTGGCGATAGATACGTGCCACATCCTCTTTGAATGGAGGAATCTCATCCATGAGGTCGACTCTCTTGACCAGATCGTTGTAGAGTGAAAGACGGTTCCTGTAGATATGGAAAATGAAAATGACACCTACCAGTGCACGTTGACCGGCATTGACATCCGGATGGCGGTAAGCATCCAGCAACCACATGATTTTACGCAGGTCAAAACATTCCATCAGACTTAATGTGACAGCACTGATAAACAGGCACAGATCATTCACCGGAAGAAGTTCGGAGGTAAGCATGGATTGTGCATCCTCTTCCTCTTCGGGAGTCCATGCACTGTTGGTCCATGTTTGCAGAAACATATATTTAAGTGTTTCTTCATGCCGTTTCAGTACCTCGTCCATCTTTTCGTCAGACAGCAGTCCGCTGACTGCCAAGTCGTCATTGAATGACTCCAGCATGTGCAGCAATTTTTTGAGTGTATATGCTGACAGACTTTCCGGTCGGGGAGTGCGGCGTACCTCATGATAATATCTTGATGAAGCATTGTCCAGCATAAGCAGGCGCGAACGGTCGGCTATTTCCCAGGTATCAGCTACGAGTTTTCTGTATACATTCCAGCGTTCTGGGTCGTTTGCGCCTTGGCGCATATACTCCAGCATATACTTGTAGGAGGTTTGCAGCTGCTCCAAGCGGGTACGTAAATCCCAGTCCGGACATTGCCAGAGCAGGGATTCCAACTGCATCAAAGCTTCTTTAAGTCTTTTTTCTTCAAGCAGAGAGCGTATATAGGTGTATTGTTCATTAATCGTTTTTTCATTCATAATGGTTCAATTATTTATAGGTAATAGAACAAAAAGGATGCCAAAAAGTTAGAATCTGACTTGCACCTGTGCTTGTATCAGATTAGAATCCTTTTGTCCGTCTCCTTTTTTATCACAAAAAGTGTATTGTGCCTGCACACGGCATCTGGGATAAAACCAGTATTGCAGTCCGGCAATGTAATTATTTTGTTTGAAATCTGCCGCTTTGTTCGGATTGAAATAATCGAAAGAGGCGATAAAGTCGAAATTTTGTAATAAACGTACGCTGCCTGTCGCATAGAATCCTTCGCTTTTTACGTTTCTGTCTTTTCCTGCAAGATATTCCGTACGGAAGTTGAATGCGGAAGTGGTAACAACCCCTCCCAGGCTCCAGCGTTTCTTGGCGTAATTTTCTCCTGTTTTGATTCCCGAATATTGGGAGTCACCTATGGCGTGTCCGGTTCCCCGAATGAAAGATCCTCCTACAGACAGCCATTTGTTAGGATACACCATCAGGTTGCCGACTACATCTTTCTGACTGTTTTTGTCTTTGGTGTTTAATCCCTGTCCGTTCATGACGGCAAATTTGTATTGCAGGAGATCATGAAATAGTTTTCCGTGAATCATCATACCGATGTCTCGTCCGGAAGTCATTCCATAACATTTGTCACTGCCGCTGACTCCCGCCAGATAACAGACTGACTGAGAATAGCAGTTGATCAGCTCCACCGTAGTGGGAGACAGTTCGTTTTCAATGGTATAAGGAACTTTGAATTCTCCGATACGTGCTGTAAGTCCGGAAAGGATCCGGTAGTCTGTATATACTTCGAGCAGCATACCGCCGTTGTAGAAATCATACATGAAATCGCATGTCCATCTGTCGGTGATTTTACCGTGTGCCATGAAGATGATCCGTTTGATGTCGAATGTATTGTCGGGATCGGCGGCATCGTCGTATGTATAGCCCAGTTGTGCATAACCGGCCAGACTGATTCTTTCTTTCAGTGTATTGACTACTTGATTCAACGGTGTTTTCTCCTGTGCGGTGAGCGTACTCTGCATACCAAGCAGGGCGAACGCGATCATTGAGAGTCGAAAGAGTGTTTTTCGCATATGATTAGTTGTTATTTGATAGTAGTTGAATTTGTTTTTATAAAAGTTGTATCTATCAGACTTTTGTATCCGGAATATGTCTGAGGTATCCGGTTGTTTGTTTTCAGCCATGTTACAGCTTTATCCAGGGCATCGGCTGAGGGGCGCTCCGCTTTTCTGTAAACAGGGAGTGCAATGAGGCCGGTCAGGTTTTCCGGAACGCCGATCTCTATCAATACCTGTTTCCATTCTTTTTGCGGGTGCATTTTTATATAGTTTATTCCCAGGTTATATCCGGTGATTAATAGTTCGATTTCTCTTCTTTTTTCGTTGATGGCTTCTCGGGAGAAAGCGGTGACGGTGAAATCAATTCCCAATTCCTGTGTGCTGATCAGAGACCGGTGGCGGGCATTCATTGCGATGGATGCGGCAGGGTCGGGGAGGAAGGATGCGTCAATCTGATCGTATTGCAGCATTTGCAGGCGAAGAGGGAGCTGGGTGATTTCCGGTTTGTTCACTTCTGCCTGACTGATTCCCGCTTTGTTCAGTAGCTGTCCGGTTGCATACTCGATAATCGTATTACGTGAAACAGCTATATTTTTTTCTTTGAGTTCCTGAAGTTGGTTGATACCGCTTTCTTTGGAGACTATAAAACAGAAATAACCGTCATTTTTCAATATGATTCCTAAGTCGGTATGGTGGATAGCCTGTTGAGTTACTGCACTGAGATAGTCGGTGATCATGCCATCCAGTGATTTGGACTGGAATGCTGCGTCGCGGTCATAGGCGGATTTGAAAGAAAGGATGGTCAGGTCCAACCCCAGCGAATCGTAGATTCCTTGCGCTTTGGCTATGTGAAAAGGCAGTCCGTCCAGAGTCGGGAGCATTCCCAGTGTGAGTGGTTGTAATTCTGTTGAAGGCAGAAAGACGCTTTCTCCTTTTTTTCTTTGGCAAGAATAAAGGAAGAAAAGGAGGATACAGAATATGAGTGCTACTCTCTTCATGCCTTAGTTGATGGGTCAGATATAAATAAGGGCAACTCTTTTCACAAAGAACTGCCCTCGTATCTAAAATTACATTGTTATAAATTCATTATTCATTAATGGCAGCGATACCCGGAAGAACTTTTCCTTCGATTGCTTCGAGCAATGCGCCACCACCTGTAGAAACATAAGATACGCCGCTAGCCAGACCGAACTTGTTAACACAAGCTACAGAGTCGCCACCACCCACAAGTGAGAATGCACCGTTCTTAGTTGCTTCAACGATAGCTTCACCTACTGTACGTGAACCGTGAGTGAAGTTTTCAAATTCGAATACACCTGTAGGACCGTTCCAAAGAATAGTCTTGGATTCTTTGATTACGTTAGCGAAGATTTCTTCAGTCTTAGGACCGATGTCAAGACCTTCCCATCCGTCAGGAATTTCGTCAACAGCGCAGAACTGAGTGTTAGCGTCGTTAGAGAAAGCGTCAGCGATCTTAGCGTCAACAGCCAGTACAAGGTTTACACCTTTTTCTTTTGCTTTCTTGATCAGATCCAAAGCCAGGTCAAGTTTGTCGTCCTCACAGATAGAGATACCGATTTTACCACCCATTGCTTTGGTGAATGTATAAGTCATACCACCTGCGATGATCAGGTTGTCTACCTTGTTCAACAGGTTTTCGATGATTTCGATTTTAGAAGAAACTTTAGAACCACCCATGATAGCAGTGAACGGACGTTTGATGTCGTTCAATACTTTATCAACAGCTTTTACTTCTTTCTCCATCAGGTAACCGAACATCTTGTTGTCAGTGTCGAAGTATTTAGCGATCAGAGCTGTAGAAGCGTGTGCACGGTGAGCTGTACCGAATGCGTCGTTTACGTAGCAGTCAGCGTAAGAAGCCAATTTCTTGGTGAATTCTTTCTGGCTTTCTTTGACAGCCTTCTTTGCAGCAGCCTTTTCTTCGTCTGTAGCATCTTCAGCCAAACCTCTTGGTTTGCCTTCTTCCTCAGCATAGAAGCGAAGGTTTTCGAGCAACAGAACTTCTCCCGGTTGCAGAGCAGCGGCTTTTACAGCAGCTTCTTCGCCCATGCAGTCGTTAGCAAACTGAACTTCAACGCCCAGCAGTTCAGACAGATGTTTGATGATATGTTTCAAAGAGAATTTGTCGGCAACGCCTTTCGGACGGCCCAGGTGAGAACCGATGATGATGCTACCGCCGTCAGCCAAAATCTTCTTCAAAGTAGGAAGAGCTGCACGCATACGAGTGTCATCTGTAATGTTGAAGTTTTCGTCCAGGGGTACATTGAAGTCCACGCGAACAAATGCCTTTTTACCGGCAAAATTGAATTTGTCAATTGTCTGCATAATACTCTATTTTTATTTAAAAGTGTTTTTAATATTCTCTTTTTTGATCGACCGCAAAGTTACTATTTATTTCGGTTCCTTGCTATTAAATCGTTATTTATTCTTGGCTTTTGGTGCCTCTTTTGTAACTTTATAAGTGTTACAGAAATATTTGCACATCATTTGCAAACCGCAGGTGTCACATTTCGGCGTACGTGCCTGACAAACATAACGACCGTGCAGAATAAGCCAGTGATGGGCTATGGGTATCAATTTTTCCGGAATGTTCTTCACCAGTTCTTTCTCTACACTGAATGGAGTCGTACAACTGTCCGGCACCAGTCCGATGCGGTGACTGACACGGAAAACGTGGGTGTCAACCGCCATCGCCGCTTTGTTGAAAACGACGGACTGAATCACATTGGCGGTCTTTCTTCCTACACCGGGAAGTTTGATCAAATCATCCATGTTGTCGGGCACTTTGCTGTTGAAGTCATTAACCAGCATTTTAGCCATTCCTACCAGATGTTTGGCTTTATTATTCGGATAAGACACGCTCCGGATATATTCGAAAATAACTTCCGGAGTACTGGCAGCGAGAGCTTCCGGAGTCGGGAAATCCCTGTAGAGAGGCGGAGTGATCATATTCACTCGTTTATCCGTACATTGTGCAGAAAGGATTACAGCGATCAGTAATTCATACGGATTATTGTAATGTAATTCTGTTTCGGCTACAGGAACATTCTCCTGAAACCATGCGATTACTTTTTCATAACGTTCTTTCTTTCTCATCGTAGCTTGTTTTTATGGTAGTGAGGCGTTACTTTTAATTTGAAATAGACAGCGGAAACTACTGTCAGGCAGGCACCGAAAAGATATGCTTTGTCAAACGAACAGACTTCGGCTATATATCCTCCGGTCAACATACCGATACCGATTCCTACATCCCATGAGGTCAGGTACGTGGAAGTAGCTGTCCCCCGTTGGTTATTGGGGGCGAGGTTCACGAACAGGGTATTGAATGCCGGAAACATAATTCCGAATCCGATTCCCATCAGCAGGGCAATTCCGAAAAAGAGAATGGTGCAGACAGCATCATTCCATTGAATCAGATATACACAGGATGCGAGCAGGAAGAAACTGACCACCACCAGATAGAGTCCGGCGGCAATTACTTGGGTTATTTTTCCCCGGTCCACCAGCTTTCCTGAGAATATACGGGAAATGGCCATGCCAATCGCCATAAAGGTAAAAAAGAAACCTGTTTGTGTATGAATCCCTATTTCACGGGCATACATGGCCACATAATTGGTGGTCATTCCGTAAGGGATGGAGAGTAGCAACAGGCTGAGTCCTGCAGGCATTCCTTTTAATAAAATGAAACGGTCGAGTGAAATCGGTTCACGCTTTACCGGTGGTTTATAAGGCGTCTTCACCAGGCCTGCGGACAGGAATCCCAGCATACAGGAACCGAGCGCATAGCAGAATATTGTAGCGAAAGACACCCCTCCGTCATGTAAAAACAGTCCGAACATCGGTCCGATGGACATGGCGATATTATTGGTCAGCCCATAATAGCCCAGCCCTTCACCTCTGCGGGAAGAGGGCATAATGTCAATGACTACTGTATTTCCGCCTACCGTGATCATGCCGAAAGAGACTCCATGAATAATTCGGAATATAATAAATAAGGTAAGCGAGCCGGCGATAAGATATCCCGCAAACATCAGCATAAAGATGAAATAAGCGAAAAGATAAAGCGGCTTACGGGCAAACGTATCCAGCAGATAGCCGGAAAACGGGCGGATGCAGAGTGCAGCTACCGTATAACAGGAAAGCACGATGCCGATTGTGGAATTTCCTGCCTGAAAGAACTCGGATAAATAGAACGGCAAAACAGGAATCAGCAACCAGAAACCGAAGTAGAGCAGGAAGTTGGCTGCCAAGATGAAACAATAACCGGGAGTAATGAGTCTATCCTTTGCCATAATAAGTGAACGTTCAATTTGCTGATCGGAACGGTGATAAGCCATCCCGTTTCAGTGTAATCGGTATATTGATTAAATGCCAATGTCCCAATTACCGTCAGACGGTTTTATTGGCACATTGGCATACTGGTAAATTCTGTGCTCTATTTAATATGCCGCTTCGAATTCTTTTAAGAAGCGTGTATCATTTTCGGAGAACATACGGAGGTCTTTCACCTGATATTTCAGGTTCGTGATGCGTTCAATACCCATTCCGAGAGCATAACCGCTGTATACTTTGCTGTCGATGCCGTTTGATTCGAGTACATTCGGGTCTACCATACCGCAACCGAGGATTTCCACCCAACCGGTATGTTTGCAGAACGGACAACCTTTACCACCGCAGATGTTACAGCTGATATCCATTTCGGCACTTGGCTCTGTAAATGGGAAATAAGACGGACGCAGACGGATTTTGGTGTCTGCACCGAACATTTCTTTGGCGAAGAGCAGCAATACCTGTTTCAAGTCGGTGAATGATACGTTTTTGTCTACATACAGCGCTTCTACCTGATGGAAGAAACAGTGTGCACGGTAGCTGATAGCTTCGTTACGGTATACACGTCCCGGACAGATGATGCGGATAGGAGGTTTGGAAGTTTCCATCACACGGGTCTGTACAGAAGAAGTATGAGTACGGAGTACTACATCCGGATGAGCTTCGATGAAAAATGTGTCCTGCATATCACGTGCCGGATGATCTTCGGCAAAGTTCAGTGCCGAGAATACATGCCAGTCGTCTTCGATTTCCGGACCTTCGGCGATGCTGAATCCCAGACGTGCGAAGATATCGATGACTTCGTTCTTTACAATTGTAATCGGATGACGTGTACCGAGTTCAATCGGATAAGCCGAGCGGGTCAGGTCAAGACCGTCGCAACTATTATCCTGGCTCTCGAACTGTTCCTTCAACGCATTGATTTTGTCCTGCGCTTTAGTTTTCAGTTCATTCAGTCTCATGCCGACTTCTTTTTTCTGTTCGGCAGCTACGTTACGGAAATCCGCCATCAAATCGTTAATGGCTCCCTTCTTACTCAGGTATTTGATGCGGAGAGCTTCGAGTTCTTCGGCATTGGAGGCGTGCAAAGCTTCCACCTCTTTCAGAAGTTGTTCAATCTTAGCTATCATATTTTTGATGTATTGTTATTCAGTTTCTTAGTAAAAACCGTGCAAAGATATAATTTTATCACGAACCATCGAAATAATTTGTATCTTTGTTGCCGAATGTACCGAAAATCGGGGAACACTTATGAAAAAGATTGTTATTTCTCTTCTGCTATTGACTTTATCGTTTCGCCTGTCAGCTCAGATCGACTATCTGGAGCCGGTGAAGCCTTTTACTACCTATACGGGTGAGTTGGGTGAGTATTATCGAAATGTCTTTTCTTTGCTTAATACAGGTTTTCAACAGCGTCCTTACGCGCGTTTTGTAACCATTCCTTCTTTTTCGCCGGAATATGCAATGTCGGTAGAGAAGAAGAATGGACGTTGTCTGTTGATTGCGAATACCTTGTCGCGTACCTATTGGCAGGCAGAGAAAGGAACGGTGAAAGTGGAAACTAAATCAGTGGAGATCAGTCAGTCCTTATACCAGTCTTTGGGAGCTATCGCCCGTTTGGTAACCAGTCAGATACAGGATTTGGACGGTTCGACAGCCGGACTGGATGGAGTTGTTTATTACTTCTCATCGACAGATGCGAAAGGAAAAGAGATGATGGGACGGAAGTGGTCACCCATGAAAGGTACTTTGATGGAGCGGCTTGTGTTGGTTTGTCAGTCGGCTTATATGTTATCTCAGGGAGAAAATATTTCGGAACAAGCATTGGCGGAGGAAGCGACCGCTTTATTGAAAGAACTGGAGAACCGTACCAAAGAACAGCCGGACGCTCACAAAAAGCCGATGTATGTGGGGATTTATTCTGTCGGTCCGAAGCTCAAAACGCATTCGGGAAAGCAAATTGAAGAATTACCCTGCTTGGCTGATGTTTGTGTACGGGAATATGTAGCCGGACAAATGATTTATCCTGCAGAATTGCTTAAAGACAATGTCTCGGGATATGCTTTGTGTGAGTTTACTATAGATAAGGAAGGAGTGATTCTTCGTCCTCATATATTAAAATCGACTCATTCGGAGTTTGCCGAAGAAGCTCTTCGCATTGTAAAGGAAATGCCGAAGTGGACACCGGCACTGGTAGGAGGCAAGGCAGTTGAAAGTGATTATACCCTTTATGTCCCTTTCCGTCCCCAGTTGTATAAAGAACAGTTGCAGATACGCGAACGCGAGTTGTCCAAAAAACATTAATGCCCGGAACTTTTCTCTTTTTATATTGTATTATCATTGTAACCAATAAAAAAAGAGAAGATATGGATGATATGATTAACAGACACGATTCGATAGCCGAAGAAAATATCGAACCGAATGGCCGTCCGGCTAAGAATGAGTTTGAAGAATGGAGTACTGAAGTTACCGATCGTGCAGATAATGTATTCAAAGGTGATACGAAAGACGGTCCCATCAAGGATCGTGAGAAACGAATAAAAGAAATGGATGAAGTGATAAAAAAGGACCTTGAATAAAGGGCCTTTTTTATTGTATATATGATATCTTTTTTAACGAGATCTGGTGCTTGTCGTTGTAGGCTATGAGAAACTTTTCAGTAACTTTGTTGCCTAAAAATATAGATAGTATGATAAAGGCATTGTTGCTTGATGTAGATGGAACTTTGTTGAGTTTTGAAACTCATAAGGTGTCGCAATCCTCTATAGATGCTCTTAAAAAAGTACATGATAGTGGAATTAAGATCGTGATTGCTACCGGTAGGGCGGCAAATGATCTTCATGAGATTGACGCTGTGCCGTATGATGGAGTTATCGCACTTAATGGAGCAGAGTGTGTATTGCGTGACGGAAGTGTGATAAGAAAAGTAGCAATACCTGTACAAGACTTTAGAAAGTCAATGGAGCTTGCACGGGAATTTGATTTTGCAGTCGCTCTCGAATTAAATGAAGGTGTATTTGTCAATCGCCTTACCCCGACTGTCGAACAGATTGCCGGAATTGTTGAGCATCCAGTTCCACCGGTTGTCGACATCGAAGAGATGTTTGATAAAAAAGAATGCTGTCAACTTTGTTTTTATTTTGATGAGGAAACAGAACAAAAAGTGATGCCGCTTCTGCCGGGTCTTTCCGCAACGCGCTGGCATCCTTTATTCGCTGATGTTAATGTCGCAGGGACAAGCAAGGCAACTGGTCTCTCGTTATTTGCCGATTACTACAGGATTAAAGTTGCTGAAATAATGGCGTGTGGTGATGGCGGTAATGATATCCCCATGTTGAAGGCTGCCGGAATAGGAGTGGCGATGGGAAATGCGTCCGAAAAAGTTCAGTCAGTTGCCGATTTTGTCACTGATACGGTGGACAATAATGGGCTTTGCAAGGCTTTGAAACAATTCGGGGTAATATAAAAGTGTCTTAATGAAGGCTGACTACAAAGCCAATCACAGGTTTAAAATAAAAAAAAGAGTAACTTATCATAAGTTACTCTTTTCATTTTGTGGAGCGTATCGGACTCGAACCGATCACCTCGACACTGCCAGTGTCGCGCTCTAGCCAGATGAGCTAACGCCCCGTTTTTACGTCACTGATATAACGTTTGTCAACGTTTTGCTTTTGTTGGCGCAAATATAATGGAATATTCTGAAATAATTGCTATGTTTGCGGAAAATAATTTATTGAAAGGACAGATGATATGCTGATTTATAATACAACTTTTCAGGTGGACGATGCTGTTCACGATAATTTTTTGATTTGGATAAAGGAAAGCTATATACCTGAAGTACAGAAACACGGGACGTTGAGAGCACCGCGTATCTGTCGGATACTGAGCCATCGGGACGACGGAAGTTCTTATTCTCTGCAATGGGAAGTAGAAAGTAGTGGATTGCTGCATCGCTGGCACATGGAACAGGGAGTACGACTGAATGATGAACTGACGAAAATATTCAAGGATAAAGTAGTCGGTTTTCCGACATTGATGGAGATAGTAGAGTGATTCAGCCGGTAAAAGAAAAGATTATTCTGGGTATCGACCCCGGTACGACCATCATGGGATATGGAATCCTGCGCGTGAAAGGGACTAAGCCTGAGATGATCGCGATGGGAATTATTGATTTACGTAAATTTGCCAATCATTATCTGAAGCTGCGGCATATTCACGAGCGGGTATTAAGTATCATCGAAAGCTATCTGCCTGACGAACTGGCTATCGAAGCTCCTTTTTTCGGCAAGAACGTACAGTCCATGCTGAAGTTGGGGCGTGCTCAGGGAGTGGCGATGGCAGTGGCATTGAGCCGTGATATTCCGATCACAGAATATGCTCCTTTGAAGATCAAGATGGCTATAACCGGAAACGGACAGGCATCAAAGGAACAAGTAGCGGATATGTTGCAGCGTATGCTGCATTTTCCCAAAGAAGAGATGCCTACCTTTATGGATGCGACGGACGGTTTGGCGGCAGCCTATTGTCATTTTCTGCAAATGGGACGTCCGGCAATGGAAAAAGGATATAGCAGTTGGAAAGATTTTATTGCGAAAAATCCCGATAAAGTAAAATAAACCCGCAATGAAAGAGGCTGGGAGTGAGAATAGTAATAAACAAGTAAGTGCGAAGGTAGTGTGAGTACCGCAGGGGAGGTTTAGTATGAAAATGGGAACCAATTATTTAGCGATATTAGGGGTGACTACGGTGACGACAGTAATGAGTTGTACTACTGCGAAAAAGGAATATATGTCTTATGAATTATATCCGGTCCGTACAGGAAGTCTGATTGAAATGGAGTATACACCGGAGGCAACGAAGTTTACTCTTTGGTCGCCTACGGCAGATGAAGTACGTCTGATGCTTTATGAGGCAGGCGAGGGCGGACATGCCTATGAAACGGTAAAGATGCAGTCGGGGGAAGAAGGAACCTGGACAGCTGTGGTAAGTAAGAACCTCATTGGCAAGTTCTATACTTTCAATGTGAAGATCAATGACAAGTGGCAGGGAGATACTCCCGGAATAAACGCCCGTGCTGTCGGAGTAAACGGGAAGCGGGCCGCCATTATCGACTGGCAATCCACCAATCCGGACGGTTGGGAGAGTGATATTCGACCTCCTTTGAAGTCTCCCGCCGATATGATTATTTATGAGATGCACCACCGTGACTTTTCGGTCGATTCCACTTCAGGAGTGAAGAATAAAGGAAAATACCTGGCACTGACCGAACATGGAACGATGAACTCCGACAAGTTGCTGACAGGCATCGATCATCTGATCGAACTGGGCGTGACACACGTGCATCTGCTTCCTTCCTTTGATTACGCTTCGGTAGATGAAACCAGGCTGAATGAAAATTCGTACAACTGGGGATATGATCCGCAAAACTATAATGTACCCGATGGTTCCTATGCCACTGATCCCTATCAGCCCGCCACTCGTGTGAAAGAATTCAAGCAGATGGTACAGGCATTGCATAAAGCTGGTATCCGTGTGATAATGGATGTGGTGTACAATCATACATTCAATACCGATGAGAGTAATTTCGAGCGGACCGTTCCCGGTTATTTCTATCGCCAGAAAGAAGATAAAACGTTGGCGAATGGCTCAGGGTGTGGTAACGAGACTGCCAGCGAACGCCCTATGATGCGTAAGTTTATGGTAGAATCCGTCCTTTATTGGATAAAAGAATATCATGTTGACGGCTTCCGGTTCGACTTGATGGGAATTCATGACATCGAAACGATGAACGAGATACGGAAGGCTGTGAATGCGGTCGATCCCACCATTTGCATTTATGGAGAGGGGTGGGCTGCCGAAGCGCCTCAGTATCCGGCTGACTCCTTGGCAATGAAGGGAAATATAGCACAGATACCCGGAGTCGCTGTCTTCTCTGACGAGTTGCGTGACGGGCTTTGCGGACCTGTGGGCGATAAGCGCAAAGGAGCTTTTCTTGCTGGAATTCCGGGAGGGGAGATGAGCGTAAAGTTCGGCATAGCAGGAGCTATCGAGCATCCGCAAGTACAGTGTGATTCGGTTAATTATACTCAAAAGCCGTGGGCGAAACAGCCTGTGCAAATGATCAGTTACGTTTCCTGTCACGACGGGCTGTGTTTGGTAGACCGACTGAAGGCAAGCATGCCGGACATCACTCCCGAACAACTTATACGTCTCGATAAACTGGCACAGACTGTGGTTTTTACTTCACAAGGTATTCCGTTTATTTACGCCGGAGAAGAAATCATGCGTGATAAGCAAGGCGTGGACAATAGTTATAAGAGCCCGGATGCAGTGAATGCCATCGACTGGCGGCGCAAAACCACCAACGCAGATGTTTTCATGTATTATAAACGATTGATCGATTTGCGTAAATCTCATCCGGCCTTCCGCATGGGAGATGCAGGACAGGTTCGGAAACATTTGGAATTTCTTCCTGTGGAAGGAAGCAACCTGATTGCTTTTCGCCTGAAAGACCATGCAAATGGAGATCATTGGGAAGATATCATCGTCGCATTTAATTCTCGCCCTACTCCTGCCAGGCTGACTATTCCGGTGGGCAAATATACAGTGGTATGTAAAGACGGAGTGATAGATGTACGTGGATTAGGCATACAAAACGGGCCGGAAGTTATTATTCCCGGTCAGTCGGCTTTGATTTTATATAAGTAAATTCAGTCTTTTGATAATCAAACAGAATAGAAGAATATGATTCAAAATACATTCAACATAGCGGGGGGCGTAGCACGCAACCCGCTTGTGCGTTTAGCTGCTCCCATCACGGCAACGATTTCAGCCGGAGAACACATTGCGATTGTAGGTCCCAACGGAGGAGGAAAAAGTCTTTTTGTCGATACGCTGATCGGTAAATACCCATTGCGTGAAGGGACGCTGCAATATGACTTTTCTCCTGCTGCCACCCAGACCGTCTATGATAATGTGAAGTACATCGCTTTCCGTGACACTTACGGGGCTGCCGATGCTAATTATTACTATCAGCAACGCTGGAACGCCCACGATCAGGACGAAGCACCCGATGTTCGTGAAATGCTGGGAGAAATTAAGGACGAACAACTGAAACAAGAACTGTTTGAGCTTTTTCGCATTGAGCCGATGCTCGATAAGAAAATAATTCTTCTCTCCAGTGGCGAACTGCGTAAATTCCAGCTGGTCAAAACTCTGCTGACAGCTCCCCGTGTATTGATTATGGACAATCCGTTTATTGGTCTGGATGCACCTACCCGCGAGTTGCTGTTTTCTTTACTCGATCGCTTGACAAAAATGTCGTCCGTACAGATTATTCTGGTATTGTCAATGCTGGATGATATTCCTTCATTTATTACCCATGTAATTCCTGTGGATAAAATGACGGTGTACCCCAAAATGGAACGTGAGGCCTATCTGGAAGCTTTTCGTTCCAGAGATGCAGCCGTTTCTTTTGATGAGTTACAGCAGCGTATCGTCAATTTGCCCTATGATGGCAATAATTACGATTCTGATGAAGTGGTCAAACTGAATAAAGTCAGCATTCGCTATGATGACCGCACTATTCTGAAAGATCTCGACTGGACGGTGCGGCGTGGTGAGAAATGGGCATTGAGCGGTGAAAACGGGGCCGGAAAATCTACTTTGTTAAGCCTTGTCTGTGCGGATAATCCGCAATCATATGCTTGTGACATCAGCCTTTTCGGGCGGAAGCGGGGTACAGGGGAGAGTATTTGGGAGATTAAAAAGCATATTGGCTATGTAAGTCCGGAGATGCATCGTGCCTATCTCAAAAATCTGCCGGCTATTGAAATCGTGGCCAGTGGGCTTCATGACAGCATCGGGCTTTACAAACGTCCCCAGCCGGAACAAATGGCCATCTGCGAGTGGTGGATGGATATATTTGGTATTGCGGAATTGAAAGACAAACCTTTTCTGCAACTTTCCAGTGGAGAACAACGGCTGGCATTGCTGGCACGTGCTTTTGTGAAGGACCCTGAGCTGCTGATTCTGGATGAACCGCTTCACGGTTTGGATACTTACAACCGTCGTCGGGTAAAGAAGATTATTGAGGCTTTCTGTCATCGCAAAGACAAGACGATGATTATGGTGACTCACTACGAATCAGAGTTGCCGGGCACTATTACAGACCGTATTTTCCTGAAGAGAAACCGATGAAAATGGACTGTTGTCTGAAAAATAATGTTTAGCTCTGCCATTCCGAACTTAGTGAGGGATGACAGAGCAATTTAAAAGAGATTTTTCTTTAATTAATTGGATGGGTGAACCAAAAGCAAGACCCTCTTCCCGGTTCCGATTCCACACCGATTTTCCCTCCCAGTTGCGTGACGATACTTTGGCAGATAGGCAGTCCGAGTCCCGTACCGGGAATAAAACTGTTGAGTTTTACAAATCGGGTGAAGATAGCTTCCTGTTTTTCCGGCTCTACCCCCATTCCCGTATCTTGAACGGAGAATTTTACTTCGTTTCCGTCTATCTTGTAGTCGATGGTGATGCTTCCTTCGGAAGTGAATTTTAATGCGTTAGTCACAAAGTTCAGCAATACCTGATACAGTCTGTTCTTGTCACTGATGAACGTCAGTTCGGGTAAATTATCTTTCAGGCGGAGTTCTACTTGCGGACTAGTTTTCATTTGCATAGCCTGAAACAGATCGTTGCAAAGCTGTTTCGCATTTACTCTTTCAGGAATAATGTCGAAAGTTCCCGCTTCGATTTTCGATAAGTCGAGGATATCGGAAATGAGCTGAAGCAACAACTTGTTATTATCTTCTATGATCGTGATATACTGATGCTTTTCTTCCTGATCCTCCGCCTCTTCCAGCATACTTGAGAAACCGACGATCGCATTGAGCGGAGTACGTATCTCGTGACTCATGTTGGCAAGGAAGGCAGATTTTAAACGATCCGCTTCTTCGGCTTTCTCTTTGGCTTTGATAAGCATTTGTTCGGTTTCTTTTAGTTGGGTAATATCAAAGTTGATACACAGCATTTCGATGACATTATCCTGCGGTCGGTAGTTGCGGACCAACACATTCACCCGTGTCCACGTATAACTTCCGTCGGCTCTGCGGATACGTACATCCCTGCATAATTTCGTACTTTCGCCTTTGACCACTTTCGCCAGAAAGTCGAGCATAACAGCCCGGTCCTCCGGATGAAAGTGAGAATGGATACCGATAATTTCCGGTAGGGGCGTGCCTTCCTCTTCTCCTACATTTTTATACCAGCTGCTTAAGGCATAACCATTGCGGCTTAACGCATCAAAATGAGCGTATCCAACCTTGGCATAATCTCCTACCAGTTCAAAGAAATTTTTAAATTCCTGAATTTTGTTGTAGGCGATGGTGTTTTCCGTCTTATCTACGTTTATCAACAGATAATTGATGGGCTGCCGGTCATGATCATAAAGTGTTGTTATTCTTGTTGTCAGATTAATGAAACCGGATGTTTTTTCCGATTCATAATATCCTTTGATTTTTGAAAAATCATATTGGAAGGTGAATTCAACCTCTTCATTATCTCTGATCTTTAGCTTTATTTCTTCGGGTAGTGCCGGATTCTCAAAGATATTGATACCAATAACCTTTTCTTTATGGGTGATATGGAACATTTCCAGTTCCTTTTTATTCAAGTCAAGCAGATAACCGTCTTTATTATACAGTTCAATGCCGACGGGAAGGTTTTTATAGATATTGTGCAGGATACGTTCACTGTTTTGCAGTGCCTGATAGGCGGAAGCCATGCGTGGACCATCTTGAGTTTCTGCTATTCCGTATATTTTGGTGTTTCCTTCCCCATCAGTTTCCTGAAAGCATATTTTACTGCGAATCCATACTTCCCCGTGGGGAGTATCGAGCAGGTACACCTCCTCAATGCTCTGTTGCAATTTATCGAAAGAGTAGCTGGTAGTATGGTGCTGATCCTCCCTTAGGATACGTTTATTGAAATCTTCAAAACTGATCACTCCGTCTTCGTCTATCCCGAGTAATCGGGAGATAAACTCGGAACATACATAACTTTCTGTTTTTAAGTCCGCTTCCCACCATCCCATATTCGCTTTATTCAGCAGTTTTTGCAGGAATGTGTATTCTTTCTGTTTGCTTGTTTCCAATGTCTGACTTGTTTTAAGTTGGCGGTTGAATATTCATTTAGTCCGTAAAAATAGTCATTTCTATTGAATTCTTTTCAATAAACCATCACTTTTAGGTATTGATACCTGCTGATTCTTTCGTGAACTTTGTAGAGAAACAAAATGTTGTATATATAAAAAGAAGAAAGGAGACCATTAAGAATGAAAAAGATAGTATTACTTCGTCATGGAGAGAGTGCTTGGAACAAAGAAAACCGTTTCACAGGTTGGACGGATGTAGACCTGACGGAAAAGGGAGTTGCCGAAGCGGAAAAGGCAGGCGTCACGTTGAGGGAATATGGCTTCAACTTTGATAAAGCCTATACTTCTTATCTGAAAAGGGCAGTCAAAACCTTGAACTGCGTGCTTGATAAAATGAATCTGGACTGGATTCCCGTCGAGAAGAGCTGGCGTCTGAATGAGAAGCATTACGGCGACTTGCAAGGACTCAATAAGGCGGAAACAGCCGAGAAATACGGAGAAGAACAAGTGCTGATCTGGCGTCGCAGTTATGATATAGCTCCCAATCCGCTTTCCGAAAGCGATTTGAGAAATCCGCGTTTCGATTATCGCTATCACGAAGTACCCGATGCGGAACTGCCGCGTACCGAATCATTAAAAGATACCATCGACCGTATTATGCCGTACTGGGAGTCGGATATATTCCCGGCTTTAAAAGATGCCCATACCTTGCTGGTTGTCGCGCATGGCAATAGTCTGCGAGGTATCATTAAGCATTTGAAACATATTTCTGATGAAGATATCATCAAACTGAATCTTCCTACTGCCGTTCCTTATGTATTCGAGTTCGACGAGAACCTGAATGTTGCCAATGATTACTTCCTGGGCAATCCGGAAGAAATTCGTAAGCTGATGGAAGCGGTAGCCAATCAGGGGAAGAAAAAATAGCAGGCTTCATCGCCTGTATATAAATTGTTATACATTAAAAAAATAAAGTTATGAGTAAAGTAGTTGATTTATTAGGAGATAAGACCAGTTATTATCTGGATCATACCTGTAAGACCATTGATAAGTCGTTGATTTATATACCCTCACCGGATACCATTGATAAAGTCTGGATTGATTCGGACCGGAACATTAAAGTATTGAACAGCCTGCAAACCCTTTTAGGGCATGGACGTCTGGCAAATACGGGTTATGTGTCCATTCTTCCTGTCGATCAGGATATCGAGCATACAGCCGGCGCATCCTTTGCACCGAATCCCATTTATTTCGATCCGGAGAATATTGTGAAGCTGGCTATCGAAGGAGGCTGTAATGCGGTAGCTTCTACATTTGGTATTTTGGGATCAGTCGCACGTAAATATGCGCACAAAATACCTTTCGTGGTAAAGTTGAATCACAATGAGCTGCTGACCTATCCGAATACATACGATCAGGTATTATTTGGTACGGTGAAAGAGGCTTGGAATATGGGAGCCGTAGCAGTAGGCGCAACCATTTATTTCGGTTCGGAACAGAGTCGCCGCCAATTGGTAGAGATTGCTGAGGCTTTCGAATATGCCCACGAACTCGGTATGGCTACCATTCTGTGGTGTTATTTGCGTAATAGCGATTTCAAGAAAGGAGCTATTGATTATCATGCTGCTGCCGACCTTACCGGACAGGCTGACCGTTTGGGAGTTACCATCAAAGCGGACATTGTGAAGCAGAAACTTCCTACCAATAATGGTGGTTTCAAAGCGATTGGTTTCGGAAAGGTAGACGAACGAATGTACACGGAACTCACATCGGAACACCCGATTGATCTCTGTCGTTATCAGGTGGCAAATGGTTATATGGGACGTGTCGGATTGATCAATTCCGGTGGAGAATCTCATGGAGCTTCCGATTTGCGTGATGCGGTCATTACAGCAGTTGTCAATAAGCGTGCCGGTGGCATGGGATTGATCAGCGGACGTAAAGCTTTCCAAAAGCCGATGAATAAGGGTGTCGAATTATTAAACGCTATTCAGGATGTCTACCTCGATCCGGCAATAACCATTGCCTGATCTAGGAAAGATGAGAAATAATTCTTATCTTTGACTACCAGATAGTTAACCATTAAAAAATAGAATTATGAAGTTTTTTATTGACACAGCCAATTTGGAGCAGATTCAGGAGGCGTATGACCTCGGAGTACTTGACGGAGTGACTACCAATCCTTCGCTGATGGCGAAAGAAGGCATTAAAGGTACGGAGAATCAACGTGAGCATTACATTAAAATATGTAAGATTGTCAATGCTGATGTAAGTGCGGAAGTAATAGCAACGGATTATGAAGGGATGATCCGCGAAGGGGAAGAGCTTGCCGCACTCAATCCGCATATCGTTGTCAAGGTGCCTTGCATTGCCGATGGTATCAAAGCTATCAAGTACTTTACAGAAAAAGGAATCCGGACCAATTGTACATTGGTATTTTCCGTCGGACAGGCATTGCTGGCTGCAAAAGCCGGAGCGACTTACGTTTCGCCTTTTGTCGGACGCCTGGATGATATTTGTGAAGACGGGGTAGGGCTTGTCGGTGATATTGTACGTATGTATCGCACCTATGATTACAAGACTCAGGTATTGGCGGCTTCTATCCGCAATACGAAGCACATCATAGAGTGTGTGGAGATGGGAGCAGATGTGGCTACCTGTCCGTTGAGTGCTATCAAAGGGTTGTTGAATCATCCGCTGACTGATTCGGGATTGAAGAAATTTTTGGAAGATTATAAAAAGGTGAATGGATAATTGGGTTTGAGAAACTAAATTTTCTCAAAGAATTTATTTTAAAGGGGCTTCTGACATAAAATATGTCAGAAGTCCTTTTTTAGTAATTTTAATATAGTCAAACAAGATAAAACTAAGACTTCTCGTTTATTCATCTTAATTTGTATCGTGTAATCTAACTAGTGATGTAAATAATGAATAAAAATGGATTTAGTCGTTGTGCCGATATCTATATCGGCCGTTTGCGCGAGGAGGGCCGCTATTCTACGGCGCATGTCTATCAGAACGCCCTTCTTTCTTTTAGCAAGTTTTGTGGTGTCCATAGTGTGTCCTTCCGTCAAGTCACCCGTGACCGCCTTCGCCGTTACGAACAGCATCTTTACGCATGTGGTCTGAAGCCCAATACGATTTCCACGTATATGCGTATGCTTCGTAGTATCTACAATCGTGGTGTGGAAGCGGGTAGCGCTCCTTATGTCCACCGCCTGTTCCATGAGGTCTATACGGGAGTGGACGTTCGTCAGAAAAAGGCGCTTCCCGTCGTCGCACTTCGCAGGCTTCTTTATGAAGACCCCCAGTCTGACCGTCTCCGCCGTACCCAGGCTATCGCCGCTCTGATGTTCCAGTTTTGCGGGATGTCTTTCGCCGATCTGACGCATCTGGAGAAATCCGCTCTTGACAGCAATGTGCTGCGCTACAATCGTGTCAAGACGAAGACTCCCATGAGCGTCGAGGTTCTGGACAGCGCACAGGAGATGCTCGAGCAGCTCCGTAACCGGCGGTCTCCCCGTCCCGGCTGTCCCGACTACCTTTTCGGCATCCTTCAGGGAGATAAGAAAAGGAAGGATGAGAAAGCTTACCGTGAATACCAGTCCGCTCTCCGGAGATTCAACTACTGCCTGAAATCCCTGGCAAAGCGGCTGCGTCTCAACTTCCCCGTGACTTCCTACACGCTTCGCCATTCTTGGGCTACCACCGCCAAGTACCGTGGTGTCCCTATCGAGATGATCAGCGAGTCCCTTGGGCATAAGTCGATCAAGACCACGCAGATTTATCTGAAAGGCTTTGAGCTGAAAGAGCGTACGGAGGTAAACCGGATGAATTTGTCTTACGTTAAGAGGTGCGGTTCTGGCCTGTATGTGTGATTTAGAATCTTGATATACAGTGTTTATCGGTGTGTGTTACTTCTTAGGTAACGGAATGATTCATGGCGCAAAGATGGACATATTTATGAAAATACGCAAACAAAAATGAAATTAATTTCTTAAAATGAATCAAAAGTCGGCATAACATACGGAAAATGACAATATCCGTGTTATGTCTTTTTTTTATTCCAATTTATGAAACCCCCCTTCACTTCTGCCTTATTTCCTGAATACCAGTCCTCTTCCGATGTTTTCGTTGAAAAAAGTTCCCTGTTTCGCTTGTCCTTTGTTTGTGAGTTACCTAAGAAGTAACGGATAAACATGGGGTAAAAAAACATGATTTTAAGAAAAAAGAAATCACTCAATGCTGGGCCTATTTATGGGACAGGGGAAGGCGTAGCACACTCAAAACGCTGGTATGTTGCTTTGGTTCGGATGCACCATGAAAAGAAGGTTTCCGAGCATCTGGACAAGATGGGTATCGAGAATTTCGTTCCCGTTCAACAGGAATTCCACCAATGGAGCGACCGTCGCAAGCTGGTCACCTCCGTCTTGCTTCCTATGATGGTCTTCGTACACGTTGACCCTAGGGAACGCATGGAAGTCCTGAGTTTTTCTACTGTGAGCCGTTACATGGTGATGCGCGGCGAGAGTAGTCCTGCCGTAATCCCTGACGAGCAGATGGCCCGTTTCCGTTTCATGCTTGATTATTCAGAAGAATCGATCAGCATGAACAGTGCCCCTTTGGCCCGTGGCGAAAAGGTCCGTGTGATTAAAGGCCCCCTGACGGGTCTTGTTGGCGAACTGGTTAATGTGGATGGCAAGAGTAAGATCGCCGTTCGCCTGAATATGCTGGGATGTGCCTGTGTGGATATGCCTGTCGGTTATGTAGAGCCTATTATGGCGGCTGTTTAAGGCGAGGGATATGGATGCTGTTATTTTACAGGAAAACATAGAGGGTTTATTAAATTTGGTACGCATGCTGCTTCCTGGTGGGGGGAGTGCAGGCTGCGTGTATCTGGATGACCTTTCCGCCTTACAACGATCCATCCACAAACAGATAAACGATTTATATTCACAACGGGGGAAGACACCGGAGCAGGATGCTACCCTGTGTTTGGCCATCCTTCAGGGATATAATGTGTCGATGTACGCCAATCCGGAAGACGAGGATAGAAAACGGTCTGTCTTGCAGCGTTCTCTGACCCTCCTTGATGTTCTTCCCCCTTCTCTTCTTAAACAACAGTTGTCTGCGGTCTGTCACGGTATGCAGGAACTGTGTGAAACCAACTAACTTTTTTATTTGTCAATGAAAATACAACGACTTTTTAGCATTCTACTTTTTTGTTCTATGCTGGGAAGTGGCTCGCTTATGGCCCAGTCCATGAGTGACTCACAGGTACTGGAATATGTAAAGGACGGCATCCGGCAAGGCAAGGAACAGAAACAGCTTGCTTCCGAACTTGCGCGTAAAGGTGTGACCAAGGAACAGGCTATGCGCGTGAAGCAGCTCTATGAGCAGCAGAACAATGTAAACACCTCCCAATCCACGGGTACGGATATCAACGAGTCCCGCCTTCGTGAAGAGACTAAGGAGAATACTTCCGACATGCTGGAAGATCATCCGACTACGGAAGATTTGGCCCGTGAGGACCAGGTTTTCGGGCGCAATATCTTCAATACCCGGAACTTGACTTTCGAGCCTAGTGTCAACCTTGCCACTCCTGCCAACTACCGCCTGGGTCCCGGTGATGAAGTCATCATCGATATCTGGGGTGCTAGCCAGAATACGATCCGCCAGCAGATCTCTCCTGAAGGCACCATCAATATTCAGAAGATCGGGCCTGTCAACCTTAGCGGTATGACAGTCTCCGCCGCCAACGACTATCTGAAGGGCGCCCTGAATAAGATCTATAACGGTCTGAACAATACTACCGACCCTACTTCCGACATCCGTCTGACTTTGGGTAATATCCGTACTATCCAGATCAATGTGATGGGAGAGGTCGTGCAGCCGGGTACCTACGCCCTTTCTTCCTTCTCTACCGTCTTCCATGCGCTTTACCGTGCAGGCGGTGTGAGTGATATCGGCAGCCTCCGAAACGTTCAGTTGGTACGCAACGGAAAGAATATCGCCACCATCGATGTTTACGAATTTATCATGAAAGGCAACACACAGGATGACATCCGCCTTCAGGAAGGTGACGTGGTTATCGTCCCCGCCTACGATGTCTTGGTAAAGATCAGCGGCAAGGTAAAACGCCCTATGCGTTTCGAAATGAAGAAAGACGAGAACCTTGCCACTTTAATCAAATATGCCGGCGGCTTTGAAGCCGATGCCTACACCCGTTCATTGCGTGTTGTCCGTCAGAATGGTGAGGAATATGAGGTCAACACGGTCAAGGATATGGACTACAGCATCTACACAATGCGTAACGGTGACGTTGTAACAGCCGAAGCCATCCTTAACCGCTTCACAAACAAACTGGAAATCCGTGGCGCTGTCTATCGTCCCGGTATCTACCAGCTCAGCGGTAAACTGAACACGATCCGCGAACTTGTCCATGAAGCTCAGGGTCTGACCGGTGACGCTTTCCTGAATCGTGCCGTCCTCTATCGCCAGCGTGAAGACCTGACCAGTGAAGTTGTTCAGATAGACATTAAGTCTATCATGGACGGCACTTCCCCAAACCTTGCCCTAATGAAGAATGACATCCTCTACATTCCAAGTATCCATGACCTGGAAGACCGGGGTAATGTCACAGTTCACGGTGAGGTTGCCCAACCTGATTCCTATCCTTATGCGGATAACATGACACTTGAGGATCTGATCATTCAGGCCGGTGGCTTGAAAGAAGCCGCCTCTACTGTCCGTATTGATATATCGAGACGAATCAAGAATCCTCGTAGTACTGCGGATAATGATACGATTGGTCAGATGTATACCTTCTCTTTAAAGGATGGTTTTGTAATAGATGGTCAGCCCGGTTTTATCCTTGAGCCTTATGATCAGGTTTATGTCCGTCGCAGTCCGGGCTATCAGGCACAACAGAATGTAGCCATTGAAGGTGAAATCCTTTTCGGAGGAAATTACGCCATGACCAGCCGTGAGGAACGTCTTTCCGATTTAGTGAATAAAGCCGGCGGTCCGACCAATTATGCCTATCTGCGTGGTGCGAAACTGACCCGTGTGGCTAACGCTAGTGAAAAGAAACGTATGGGTGATGTGATTCGCTTGATGAGCAGGCAATTGGGTGAGGCCATGATTGACTCTTTGGGTATTGGTGTTGAGGATACCTTTACGGTAGGCATTGATCTGGAGAAGGCTTTGACTAATCCTAAGGGTAGTGCCGACCTTGTCTTACGTGAAGGTGATGTGGTCTTTATACCTAAGAATACTAATACTGTGACTATCAATGGTGCTGTTATGGTTCCGAATACGGTTTCTTATATGAAGGGCAAGAATGTGGATTATTACCTGAATCAGGCCGGTGGCTATTCTGATAATGCAAGGAAGAGTAAGAAATTCATTGTTTACATGAATGGTCAGGTGACGAAGGTTAAGGGTAGTGGTAAGAAACAGATTGAACCGGGATGTGAGATTATTGTGCCTAGTAAGGCTAAGAAGAAAGGGAACATAGCTAATATTTTAGGTTATGCTACTTCCTTCAGTTCTTTGGGAATGATGATTGCTTCTATTGCTAATCTTATAAAGAAATAATAGAATTTACTTTTATGTCAGAAAAACAACTAAATAGAAATATCTCTTCAGAACAGGATAAATTATTAAATGATGAGATGGAAATCGATTTGATGGATATTCTGCGTAAGATAATAAGCATCCGCAAGACATTATATAAAGCTGCCGGAATAGGATTGATTATGGGGATTATAGTAGCATTTAGTATTCCTAAACAATATACAGTCAAAGTGACTTTGTCACCTGAAATGGGAAATTCCAAAGGCACTAATGGGATTGCCGGACTTGCAGCTTCATTTTTGGGAAGCGGCGCAACAATTGGAGATGGTACTGATGCATTAAACGCTTCTCTTTCATCAGATATTGTTTCCTCTACTCCTTTTCTTTTGGAACTTCTTGATATGAATGTTCCAAGCGCAAAAAAAGTAGAACAGACTTCTTTGGAATATTATTTAGAGGAGCAATCTTCTGCTTGGTGGAGTTATGTGATGGGTATCCCCGGTTTGGTAATTAGTGGCATAAAATCCTTATTTGAGGATGAGAATAAAGAGTATATTGATAAAACAAACAATAGTCCTATTGAACTTACCCAAAAGACAAGTAAGAAAATAAAGATTCTTAAGAAAAATATTATTGCTTCTGTAGATAAGAAAACAGCTATCACTAATGTAGTAGTTACCTTGCAAGATCCTAGAATCGCTGCAGTTGTTGCTGATTCTGTTGTTCATAAATTGCAAGAATACATCATTGGCTATCGTACCTCAAAAGCAAAAGAGGATTGTATTTATTTAGAGATGTTATTCAAAGAGCGCCAAGATGAATATTATGATGCCCAAAGGAAATATGCTGAATACGTGGATACGCACGATAATTTGATTCTTCAAAGTGTCCGTGCTGAACAAGAGCGATTACAAAATGACATGAGTCTAGCCTATCAAGTTTACAGTCAGGTAGCCAATCAACTACAAGTTGCAAGGGCGAAAGTTCAGGAAGAAAAGCCCGTATTTGCAGTAGTAGAGCCTGCTGTGATTCCATTAAATTCATCCGGCATCAGTTTGAAAATTTATGTTTTGGTATCTATATTTTTGAGTGTAATTAGTGTCATTGTTTGGAATTTGATGGGAAAGAATTTCTGGAGTACCTTGATGGGGAAGGTAAATGATTGAAAACAATACATTTATGAACTATAATGTAGTTAAGATGACTATAGTCGTATGATTTGTTCATTAAATATAAAAGAAGTTATATAAGAATGTTTGCCACTATTGAAAACAATAAACGAATTGCAAAGAATACCGCAATGCTCTATGTTCGGATGCTTTTTATCATTGCAGTTTCACTCTATACTTCGCGAATAATTTTACAAGCATTGGGCGTAGAAGATTATGGCATTTACAATGCTGTAGGAGGTGTTGTAGCTATGTTTTCAATAATATCTGGATCTTTGTCAGTTGCAATTAGCCGTTATTTAACTTATGAGATAGGTATAGGCAATAAACAAAAGCTAAATACAATATTCAGCACATCTGTGAATATCCAGATAGTAATGTCATTGATTGTTATGGTAGTTGCTGAAGTTGTGGGTGTATGGTTCTTGAATACAAAAATGAATATACCGACAAATCGTTTATATTCAGCAAATTGGGTGCTTCAATGTTCAATAATAACCTTTATGGTGAATCTCATCAGCGTACCTTATAATTCATTGATAATTGCCCATGAAAAAATGTCAGCATTTGCTTACATTAGCATCCTAGAGGTTATTTTGAAATTAGTAATATGTTATTTATTATACTTATTCCCAGGGGATAAATTGATATTATGGTCAGTGTTGCTTATGTCCGTATCTCTAATTATGCGTATTGTTTATGGATACTATAGTAAGCATCATTTTAAAGAGGCTCATTATCAGTTTATATTAGATAAAGTCTTACTTAAAGATATGTCAAGATTTATTGGATGGGCGTTTTTCGGGAATGGAGTAGTTGTTCTTAAAGACCAAGGCTCAAGTATATTATTAAATATATATTGTGGTCCTGTTGTGAATGCAGCTCAGGGCATAGCGATGCAGGTTAATGCTGCTGTATATGGCTTTGTAAATAATTTCCTTATGGCTGTTAATCCTCAGATAACGAAATCATATTCAAGTGGGGAAGTTAGTTATATGCATAGTTTAATCCTTCGTAGCGAAAAATTTGCTTTTTTTATTTTGTTGTTTTTTTTCTTTCCTTTGATGGCGAATATTGATTATGTTGTGGGATTATGGCTTGTAGAAGTGCCAAAGCACACATCATCTTTTATCATACTTATCTTATTGTATTCTCTATTGGATTGTTTTGCTGGTCCACTTGTGACAGGGGTCTTGTCTGAAGGTAATATTAGATTGTATCAGATTTGCCTAACGATTATTTATTTAGTAAATCTTTTAGCCTCTTTTCTATTTCTTAGAATTGGATTTGCACCGGAATGGGTGTTTATTCTCAATATAATATTTAAGGCTTTTGTTATTTGTGCTTTACTTTGGCAGTCTCATATAAAGTACGGTTTTCAAATAAGTGATTTCTTTAATCAGGTTCTTTTTCGTTCTGTAGCTGTATTTGTTTTGTGTCTATTATTTTCTTCTACTATCGATATTCGTTTTTTTACCCCGTTTTGGAATTTTATTTTTTCAGCTATGATAATATTCTTATTTACTGGGCTGATTATATATCTTATCGGACTTAATAAACATGAGTCCACTTTTTTTGTAGAAACTATAAAGAAAAAAATAAAACTTAAAGGTTGAGATGAAATTATCAAATCTTAGATTAGAAAGGAAGAATAAATTCGAAAATGGTCAATCGGTTTGTCTCATTTGCGATGTAGAATGTAACTTCAGTAGAACAAAAGAACTCTATTTTAGTGTAGATGATAAGTATGCTGATTGGTTGACAGATGACGTTTATGATGCCTTTTTGGTGGCTGCAATTTACCCTGCAATGTATTATAATGAACCTATTGAGATTTCAGGGGTTGTTTCAAAAAAAATTTATCATAATGTTGTCAATTATGTGATGGCGATAGTGAAGGATTTTGCTCCTTCTTTTCATAAGGTACCAATTATTGTAGAGGGATTTAAGAATGCATCTAAGAATGAGAAGTTGCACATTGGAACGGGGTTCTCTGGAGGGGTAGATTCATTTTCTACATTACAAGATCGTTTTTTTGATACAGATGATCTTGATTACAAAATTGATACTTTATTTTTTTTTCATGTAGGTCAATATGGTGATGTGAAAAATCCTCGTACATGGGAAAGAGCTAATAATCGTTTTGAAATAACTAGATCATTTGCAAATACAATAGGAACTCGGGCAATTATGATGAATACGAACTTATTTGATTTCTATTTACCAGACTGGGAGTATAAAGCAGGGGTTTTGAATAGAATAACGAGTGTTTTGGCTTTTCAGAAATCACTAAAGAGGTATTATATTAGTAATACATATACTTATGGAGAAATGATAGATTTAGCCCGTGATAGAGTTTTTCTTGAAGAATTTGCAGATCCTTATATCATGCCATTATTAAGTCCTGAAAATTTAGAAATTGTGTGCGATGGAGCTCAATATAAACGATCAGAAAAGACACAGAGGATTGTTAATAATAAGTTAGCTCAGACTCATTTAAATGTTTGTGTTAATTCATCTAATGAACATGTATCTGCAACAAATTGTGGAATTTGCACAAAATGTTTACGTACTATGATGGCGTTAGATTCAATTGATCAATTAGATCAATTTAGAACAGTCTTTGACATAAGGCAATGGAAAAAACATGCATGGGAATATAAATGTTTGCAGGTATATAAATACAATACGGATGGTTTTGCTCGTGACAATGTAGATTTTGCAAATAAACATGGAAAGAGCTTGCCTTTTCGTCCTTTCGCTTATTTGGTTGTATACGTAAATTGGCTAGCCCATCTTCCTTTTAGAGTAATTCGTAAGATTGGAACACTATATAAAAAATAATTAAGATAGAATGATTGATCAAGAAAAGAAGACAATACATCGTCGTATCCTTTTGCTTGGTGGTACTGGAGCTATGGGGGAGCATTTGACTCGTATACTTGCTGAGCAAGGTGATGATGTATACGTAACTACGCGTAGCTGTCGTTTGTCTGAGAGGAATATTACTTATGTGCAGGGGAATGCGCATGAAATTACGTTTATTAACGATTTGCTTCGAGAATCTTGGGATGCAATTGTTGATTTTATGGTGTACAATACGGATGAATTTCGTGTTCGTGTTTCTCAGTTATTGAAGGCTACAAAACAATATATATTCATTAGTAGTGCCCGTGTTTATGGTCCAACAACTTCGTCTGATGAGCTTATTAATGAAGAAACGCCACGTCTGCTAGATATGATTAAGGATGAAGAATATCTGAATACTGATGAATATGCTTTATCAAAAGCCAGACAGGAGAATATTCTTCACGAGGCAGGTTGTAATAATTGGACTATTATCAGACCTTATATCACTTTTAGTGAAACACGACTTCAGCTTGGGGTACTTGAAAAGGAGGATTGGCTTTGGCGTGCTATGAACGGCTATTCTATTGTTTTTTCAAAAGACATCGCATCGCATTACACCACGCTTACATATGGTTATGACGTATCTCGAGGTATTGCGGGATTGATTGGATTACCTGCGGCTCTTGGTGAGGTATATCATATTACTACAGATGAAGCTTATAAATGGGAAGAAATTTTAGAAGTTTATCTTCATGTATTAGAGAAATACTTAGGTCACCGTCCGGAAGTTGTTATGACAGATAAATGCTTAAACTTGCGTTTTCCGGCGATGCAATTTCAAGTAAAGTATTGTCGACTGTTTGATCGTCGTTTTGATAATTCAAAAATCAGGCTTGCTGTACCTACACTTCGTTTCAAAAATACTAGAGATGAAATAGAATCTTGTCTAGGCACGTTTTTAGAATCGCCACTTTTCTCTTCTCCTGCTCTTTTACTGAATGCTCAAATGGATAGAGTGACTGGGGAACGGATGCGCTTGAATATATATTCCACGTTGAAGTCTCGCTTAAAGTACTTAGTTGCTCGTTATGCACCGACAGAGATTGTTAAAGTTCTAACTAAATAAGATAAAAATTGATTATATTTATGAATCAGAAATATTACACTGCTGAACGAAGCGTTCAAATACTTATATCATTGCTCAAACAGCATGGCATTAAAAGGATAGTTGCCTCCCCCGGTACGACCAATTTAACGTTTGTGGCGAGCATAATGCAAGACTCTTGGTTTGAGATGTATTCTAGCGTGGACGAACGTAGTGCTGCTTATATGGCTTGTGGTATGGCAGCGGAATCTGGCGAAGTTGTCGTGTTGAGTTGTACTGGAGCAACTGCCTCGCGGAATTATGTATCAGGATTGACAGAAGCTTATTATCGTAAGTTACCAATATTGGCAGTAACAAGTACACAGGATATTAATCGCATTGGACATCTGATTCCTCAAGTAATTGATCGTCGAGTTGTTCAGAATGATATTGTATTATTAAGTGAGCATGTTCCTGTTACTTTTAATGATGCAGACGAATGGAGCAATACCGTGAAAATCAATCGTGCTTTGCTAGAACTCCGACATCGGGGCGGTGGTCCGGTGCATATAAACCTTACAACTATTTATAGTCGTGACTTTTCGATAAAGAATTTGCCGCAGGCACGTCTTATTAGGCGTATATGTTTAGGAGAGGAGTTTCCTCCTTTTCCTAAAGGGCGTACTGCAATTTTTGTTGGTGCGCATCTGAAATTTGCTGAGTCGGAAAAAAAAGCTGTTGATAACTTCTGCGGCACACACGATGCTGTTGTCTTTTGCGATCACACAAGCGGTTATGAAGGGAAATATGCTGTTCCGTTATCTATTCTTACATCACAGGAACAAGATATATGTAGTCTTGTGAATATTGATTTGTTGATACATATTGGCGAAATATCTGGTGGGTATATTACTATGTGTCCTAAAACGGTATGGCGTGTGAATCCTGATGGTGAATTGAAAGATAGTTATCAACGTTTGACCCATGTATTTGAAATGCCGGAGCAATCGTTTTTTGAACATTATGCTGATACAAACTGTATACAGCGTACAGATTTTTTGGACATTTGTATGGAAGAGCTACGAGCTATATGGGCAAAAGTGCCGGAAACACTTCCTTTTTCTAATGCCTGGATTGCTTTGCAGACCGCTCATCGTTTACCTGCAGGAAGTGTGTTGCATTTAGGTATTTTGAATACTCTGCGTACATGGAATTTCTTTGCAAAAAAAAATGAAGTTTATGCATATTCCAATACAGGTGGGTTTGGTATAGATGGTAATGTATCTTCGCTGGTCGGTGCATCTCTTGTTCATCCGAATCGTTTGTATTTTGGTGTGATAGGAGACCTTGCTTTCTTTTATGATATGAACGTGGTGGGTAATCGGCATGTAGGTAATAATGTTCGAATTTTGCTTATAAACAATGGAAAGGGGACGGAGTTCCGCAATTACATGCATCCGGGTGCTGCTTTTGGTGAAGAGGCTGATACATTTATTGCCGCTGGAGGTCACTATGGAAATAAGTCACACGTATTAATCAAGCATTATGCTGAAGATTTAGGTTATGAGTACTTGAGTGCTAATAATAAGGATGAATATGTACAAGTTGTAGATCGTTTTCTTATTCCTGAGATAACGGACCGACCGATGATCCTAGAAGTTTTCACCGATAACGCAGATGAGAGTGAAGCGATTCGAATCATCAATAATTTAAATGTATCTACTACTGGAATGATGAGAAGTACAGCAAAGGAAATATTAGGAGAAAAGGGTATTAAAATAATAAAGAAGATATTGAATAAATAATACGGTAAAGATGAGAATCTGTATATTAACCCAACCTCTTCATACTAATTATGGTGGATTACTTCAGGCTTATGCATTGCAGGCGATATTGAAACAAATGGGGCATGAGGTCTGGACGGAAGATCGAAAATGGAAACGTCCTTTAATTGTTAACGTGAAACAATTGATTGCACGTCTGATAAAGTATAAGGGACTTTATTATCCTACTGATAGACAAGAACAGTATATGGCTCAAAAGACTATTCCGTTTATTCGTAAATACATAACGACTACAGAGCCTATTTCATCGAACACTAAAAAGGAGTTACGAAAGTATCATTTTGATGCTTATTTAGTAGGAAGTGATCAAGTTTGGCGTCCTATATATTCTTATTGTTTATCAAATTATTTTTTAGATTTTACAATAGGTCAGCATGTTAAACGCATAGCTTATGCAGCTTCTTTTGGTACTTCGAAGTGGGAATTTACGGAGGGGCAGACAACACGATGTGCAGCTTTAGCTAAGCAATTTGACGCAATTTCCGTTCGTGAAGATAGTGGTGTTGTATTATGCAAAAAATACTTGGGTGTTGATGCTGTCCATTTGTTAGACCCGACGATGCTTTTGAATAAAGAAGATTATATTCGTTTGGTCGAGCAAGAACAGATACCGTCTTCAGAGAAAAAATTAATGACGTATATTTTAGATCAGTCGGAAGAGAAACAAGCCATTGTTCGGAAAATTTCTCAAACTTTAAGCTTGTCTCCCAATGTTGTGATGCCAGAAAAGAATTTTGCTCAAGTAGGGAAGAAAGATATTGATCAATGTGTTTTTCCTCCTGTAACAGATTGGTTACGTGGATTTATGGATGCGGAATATGTTGTTACGGATTCCTTTCACGGGACAGTGTTTTCGATAATTTTCAATAAGCCTTTTGTTGTGATGGCGAATAGAGAGCGGGGTATGGCTCGTTTTACTTCTTTGCTGAAGAAATTTGAGTTGGAAGAACGTTGGGTACATTCGTTGGAAGATGTAACAGAGCAAAAATTACATGATTCAGTGAATTTTGAGAAAGTGAATCGGATTTGGAACATAGAGAGGGAGAAGGCGAAAAGATTTCTTATAGAATCATTGGATTTATAAACTAAGTTTTATTTATGGATATACTGGTAAGTGTTATTGTCCCTGTTTATAATGTCGCTCCTTTTTTGAGAAAATGTATTGATTATATAATAGTGCAGTCTTTTGCAGATTTTGAATTATTGTTGATTGATGATGGTAGCCAAGATGAGAGTGCGAATATTTGCGATGAATATGCATTGAAGGATGATCGTATTCGTGTAATTCATCAGGTTAATGCTGGTGTTACTGCTGCAAGACGAAGAGGAGTAGAGGCCGCAAGGGGCAATTGGCTTTGTTTTGTAGATGGTGATGATATGTTACCTAAAAATGCTTTATGGGATTTGTATAATAATAGCTCAGCAGGGGTAGATATCGTTATAGGAAGTCAATTTTACATGGTAGACGAACAGGGAAAAAAAATTCGTGAAATATGTGGGCAAAGCTCTTTGGGTGATTGGAATAATATAGATTTTTTAAAAGCTTTGTTGGAAGGGAAGACTCCTTTGTCTGTATGTGGGAAGCTTTATTGTAGAGACTTGTTTGATTCTTCTGTATTGGATTTACCAAAGTCAATACCTTATGGTGAGGATTATATAATGAATGTCCGACTGGCAGTCAAAGTACGCAAAGTGAGAGCTATTGACAAACATGTGTATAATTATGTGCAACATGGAAATAGTTGTATGCATACTTTTCAGAATACTTGGGAATATGCAAAACAAATGAATAAATTTCTTTTGCAGCCAATTAACTCACATGGTTTAGAGGAAACATGTAAGAAAAGTCTTTTTTATGCTCGTATTCATATGTTGTTAGAAGTTTTAAATGACAATGATCCGGGATTATCCAAGGAAGATCCTTTTTTTATGGAGATAAAAGAATATGCTAAAACTATAAATTTGAGTTTAAGAGAATGGTTAGTTTTGAAAATGGTTGCTTGCCCTTTTCGCTTGAGATATTTAATTATAGAGACAGCAAGAAAATTAAATCGGTTATTTCGTAATTTGCTTTTGCGGTATAATTAATGTGTAGAGTATGATTAGTAATATCATTCCATTTATGATATTTATATTGTTTTTCTTTGTATTGTCATTCATGGATACCTTTTCTATAAAAGTAAATGATAATATAAAAAAACAATTACTTCTTTTTTCTTTATGCGTACTTGTTGTATTTGCTGGTTGTAGATGGAGTTCTTATGAAGTGGGATATGATATAGCTATATTTGATTATGGAACTTATAAAAATATCTATAATTCTCCGTTAAGTATTTTTGATTTTTTATCAGAGTATGCTTCTTCTGATTTAGAAATTCAATCACAAGAAATTGGATATGTATTCTATTCATCCTTATGTCACTTGCTTTTAGGTGATAATTTTAATTTGTACTTATTGCTTACCAATTTTATATTAATTATTTTATTTTATAAAAGCTTGAAGCGGAATGAAATAAATACAGCCCTTTTTTTTCTTTTTTTCTTTTTGGCTTCGAGATTATATTTACAATATAATTTTATTCTTTTGAGACAAGCAATTGCAATGTCTATAATATGGATGTGGGCTTTTCCTTTACTACTTAAGGGTGAAAAAATAAAATTTATTTTAGTTGTATTTGTGGCAGCAACTTTTCATTTTACCGCTATTATTGCTTTGCTGTCATTTTTTATGGTTCGTGATTTAAATACTAAAAGGATAGTGACTTTTATTATTATATTCGGAATCTTAAATGTTACTAGAATTACTGATTATTTTATATTAACTATTGTTGATCATGTATTGTCATTAATGGGTGTTTCTGGTGGGATTGGGGAGAAATTGTCTAAATATTTATTGGAAGGTGATGCTGAGAATGGATTTAGGGGATTAAATATGATAACCTTTATAGAAGCACTGCCTTTTTTGTATATTGTAAAAAAATATAAGAGGATATTATGTCAATCATTGGTTGGTAAATTTTACCATAATATGTTTTACATATTTATACTGTTGTTAGTAATTACTATGAATTTTGGATTTCTAACTAGGATGTGCCAATATTTTATTTTCTCGTATTTTTTCTTAATATCTTTTTATTGTAGGGAAAATAAAGATGTGAAAGAGCAAAGAATGTTATTGTTCCTATTCTCTGGTTATCTATTGATATATTCAATTCGATATATATATATATGGTTTTATCATACTGAATATTCTTTCTTCCTATTAAAAAACTGATGAGATGAAAATTGCATTTATTCTTCCTTCTCTTATAAATAAAGGTCCAATAGTGGTTGTAAACAATGTAGTAAAATACTTGAAATCATATGTTGAGCAAATTGATGTTTACTATTTTGATGCAACTCCAGCTATGGATTTTGATTGTCCAGTTTATAAAATAAGAATGAATCAAGCTATTGATTTCGATAAGTATGATATTATACATAGTCATTGCTTGCGACCAGATAAATATGTAATTAAATGGAGAAAAAAGATTAAGAATGCTAAGATAATAACAACCTTGCATCAGGATACTTTTCGCTCTTTCCAATATCAATATAATATAGCTTTAGCCTATTTATTTACTAGATATTGGTGTCATTTGCAATCTAAGTTTGATGGTGTTATAAGTATTTCTAATCAGTTGAAGGATGGTTACCAAAGTTATATACATTCTAAATTGACAACTATTTATAACGGATGTATTATAAATGAAGATTCTAATTTAGATGCTAGTATTATTAGTAAACAAATGGAGGTCAAAGAAAAATATAAATTACTGGGTACTTATGCTTTTGTAACACGTAGAAAAGGTTTAGAACAGATTCTAAAAGCACTAATTGAATTACCTGATTATGCTTTTATGATCATAGGAGATGGACCAGATATTGCAAGGTTATTATTGTTATCAAAGCAAACAGGTATTTCTGATCGGGTATATTTTATTCCTTATCAAAAAAAACCATATAATTATTTAGCTAATATTGATGTCTATGTTATGCCTTCCTATTCAGAAGGATTTGGATTATCAATGGTAGAGGCTGCTCTAGCTAAAAAATCAATTGTATGTTCTGAACTACCTTCATTTCATGAGATATTCAATAATGATGAAGCATGTTTCTTTGAGTTGGATAACATTGATTCTTTAAAACGATCCATTATTTTGGCTTATGAGAATAAACTTAAATTAGGTGAACGTGCTTATAACAAAGCATCTGATATGTTTACAGCACAAAGAATGGCAGAAAATCATTTAAAATATTATCAGAATCTTTTTGTATGAAATTTGAGTTAATGAGTTCTCAGCATAAATATGTGTTATTGAATATCCCTTTTGTTGTATTTACAATTAAATAAATATAGTTATGTCCGTGTTTAAAGACAAAACCCTACTGATTACCGGTGGAACAGGTTCTTTCGGTAATGCTGTACTGCGTCGTTTTCTAGATTCCGATATCAAAGAAATACGTATTTTCTCAAGAGATGAGAAAAAACAGGATGATATGCGTCATGCATTACAAAATTCTAAAATAAAGTATTACATAGGTAATGTTCGTGATAAATCTTCTGTTGATGTAGCCATGAACGGGGTAGACTATGTATTCAGTGCAGCTGCATTAAAGCAAGTCCCTTCATGTGAATTTTTCCCTGTAGAAGCAGTTCGAACTAATATTGTTGGAACAGAAAACGTGCTTAATTCTGCTATTGAACATGGAGTTCAAAGTGTTGTTGTGCTATCAACAGATAAAGCGGCTTATCCAATCAATGCAATGGGAATGAGTAAAGCATTGATGGAAAAAGTTGCTGTAGCCAAAGGACGTGAATTGGGTGAAGGAGCAAAAACGACGATCTGCTGTACACGTTATGGCAATGTCATGGCAAGTCGTGGTTCAGTTATACCATTGTGGGTGGAACAGATGATGGACGGCAAACCAATTACAATAACCGACCCCGATATGACTCGTTTCATGATGACCTTGGATGATGCTGTCGATTTGGTAATATATGCCTTTACACACGCACATAATGGAGATTTGTTCGTTCAAAAAGCACCTGCTGCTACTTTATCCACATTGGCGCAAGCTTTGAAAGAAACTTATGCTAAAGTAGAACCTAAATACTTTGATACAGAAGTGAAAGTAATCGGTACCCGTCACGGAGAGAAGCTATATGAAACATTAGTTACTCGTGAAGAAATGGTACGTGCTATTGACATGGGTGATTATTATCGTATTCCTTGCGATACCCGTGATTTAAATTATGACAAATATTTCACGAAAGGAAATGAAGAAATCTCTAAGATAGAAGATTATCATAGTCATAACACTCGTCGTTTGGACGTGGAAGGAATGAAAGAATTGCTTTTAAAACTACGTTTCGTACGTGAAGATATGGGACTGGAGGCAAGAGCGAAAGCACGTGAAATAAGAAGCGAATAACTAATAAATTCTTGATTATGCTTAAAGTAATGACAATAGTAGGCACTCGCCCAGAAATAATAAAGCTGAGCAGGGTAATGGCTGAACTGGACAGATATACAGAACATATCATTGTTCATACCGGACAAAACTACGATTATGAACTGAATGAAATCTTTTTCCAAGAACTTCATATTCGTAAACCTGATTATTTTTTGAACGTTGCCGGTAAGAATGCTGCGGAAACCATCGCCAACGTTATTCAGAAGTCGGATGAGCTGATGGAAGAAGTAAAGCCGGATGCTCTTTTGCTTTATGGAGATACTAACAGTTGTATATCAGTAATTTCTGCCAAACGCAAGAAGATTCCTATTTTTCACATGGAAGCCGGTAATCGATGTTTCGACCAGCGAGTGCCTGAGGAAATTAACCGAAAGATTGTAGATCATCTTAGTGATATCAATATGCCTCTTTCCGAACATGCCCGCAGGTATTTAGTGGCTGAAGGGTTACGGCCGGAAACAGTAATAAAAACAGGTTCTCCCATGACGGAGGTTTTATTATATCATAAGGTAGAAATCGAAAACAATAATGTTCTAGAGAAAGAAAACCTGAAAAAAGGAGAATACTTTATTGTCAGTACCCATCGTGAAGAGAATGTCGATTCAGATAAGAACTTCGCAGATTTACTTTCTTCTTTGAATGCCATTGTAGACAAATATCATAAAAAAGTAATAGTTTCGACTCATCCGCGCACCCGTAAAAAGCTCGAATCAATTGGCTTTGTAAACTCAAAGCCGATGATAGAGTTCATGAAACCCTTTGGCTTTATGGAGTATATCAAGCTGCAACAAAATGCTTTTTGTGTTATTTCAGATAGCGGAACCATCACTGAAGAAGCTTCAATACTCCATTTCCCAGCTATTACCATTCGTCAAGCGCACGAACGCCCTGAAGGTATGGATGAAGGAACGCTTATAATGACAGGTTTAAACAGTGAGCGGATATTGGACTCTATCGATATTGTGACTTCTCAGTATGCGGAAGGCACAAACGTTATTCATTCTATCCCAGACTATGCCGCAGACAATGTTTCTAAAAAAGTTGTTCGCATAATTCTTTCTTATACCGATTATGTCAATCGTACCGTTTGGCACAAAGACGTTTGATTTCATCCCTTATGACAAAAAATAAAGTTTTGATATTCGGTGCTACAGGCATGGCTGGACACATTGTTTATTATTATCTTCAGAATACAGGGCGATATGAAGTTGTGAATGCTGTGTATCGTACGAAACTGACAGACGATAGTATTGTGGTAGATGTAACCGATAAAGATGCTGTAGCCAACCTTGTTCGGGAGACACGTTCTGATTTGATAATAAATTGTATTGGAGTGTTGATAAAGGGATCTAAAGATCATCCGGATAATGCTATTTTTATCAATGCTTATTTTCCACATTTGTTGAAGAAACTTGCAGATGAAGTGGGAGCCAAGTTGATACATGTTAGTACAGATTGCGTATTTTCCGGTAAAAAAGGGAATTATAATGAAAGTGATTTCCGGGATGCCGATGACATTTATGGACGTAGTAAGGCTTTGGGCGAGATTATAAATGATAAAGATTTGACTATCCGCACATCAATTATCGGTCCGGAACTAAAACTTAATGGTGAAGGTCTATTCCATTGGTTTATGCATCAAAAAGGAAAAGTGAATGGCTTTACAACCGCAATTTGGGGTGGAGTTACTACTCTTGAATTGGCTAAAGCTATGGATGTCGCCATTGTGCAACAAAAGACCGGGCTTATACAGTTGAGCAATGGTAAAGGGATCACTAAATATGATTTATTAAACTTGTTCAAGAAAATTTGGCTTCGCAATGATATTGAAATACTTCCTTTTGATGGCAATGGTGTAGATAAGTCAATAGCAAAGTCGGAAAAGTTTCTTTATGAGGTTCCTGAATACGAAGAGATGTTATTAGAACAGTATGAATGGATGAAAAGTCATAGTCATTTGTATTATCAATATCCGGGCATTTTATGACAAAGAAAAAGAAAGCATTAATCATCGGTGAAGCCTTCTATCCTGAAGATTTCCTGATCAATGATTTAGTGCAAGAATGGGAAAAAGATAAGTATGAGTTTGCTGTTTTGACGAGAGCTCCTTCTTATCCATTTGGTAAAGTGTATGAGGGATATAAGAACCGTATATATCAGACTACTTATTATAATACGATCAAAGTGTACCGTTTTCCTGTTGTGCAGGGATATGAGAAGAGTACTCTGATAAAAATCTTAAATTACTTTTCCTTTGTCTTTTGGAGCTTTTGGATTGTATTATTTATAGGACGGCGATTTGACAGAGTCTTTATTTATCAAACAGGACCATTAACATTAGCGACTGCAGGGATTATATTAAAGAAACTCTATAAAGCTCAGGTCACTATTTGGACTCAGGATCTGTGGCCTGAAACCGTTTATGCTTATGGATTTAAGAAGACTCGTTTCCTGAGTTTCTGTTTAGAGCATTTTGTGAAATGGATATATAAAAACTGTGACAATATTTTAGTTTCGTGCGAAGGGTTTATTGATCGTCTTCGCCGATATGTTCCTGAAAAGGATATTACCTTTATTCCCAATTGGTCATTGATGAAATATTCTCCCGTTCAAAAACAACGTTTGCCGGGAAAATTTAATTTCACTTTTGCCGGGAATATTGGGAAGGTACAAAACTTGGATAATATCGTACTGGGGTTTTCCAAGTTTGCTAAGAAGGGCTATTCTGAAGCTTATTTAAATATTATTGGTGATGGTTCTTATTTGGCAGAATTAAAAGAATTGGTCAGTAGAGAGAATATCTGCAATGTAAATTTTATGGGGCGTAAACCTCTTGCGGAAATGCCGAATTATTATGAAGCGAGTGATGTATTGGTTATGTCACTAAAGGACACGCCTCTTTATGAGATTATGATTCCATCTAAATTTCAAGCGTATCTTACTACTCATAAACCAATTTATGCAATATTCAAGGGTGAGGTAAAACAACTGGTTGAGGATTATGGTCTTGGAATTATTGCTCACCCTTCAGATATAGACGAGATTGCTTTGGGGTTTGAGAACTTTTTAAGCTTATCTGATGAGCAAATGCAACGTATTTCTGAAAATGCACTACGATTATTAGATTCTGTATTTAATAGGGAAATGATTATTGAAAAAATAAACTTAATATTTTGGAGGTCTTAGAATATGTCTGAGATAAAAGAAATTCAGGGAGGCATCTCGGTAGATTATAGAGGAGAAATATTCCATGTGAATAGTTTGGATATGAGTGAAATAGAACGCTTCTATATCATTCATCAAAATGATACATCTATCATTAGAGCTTGGCATGCACATCAGTATGAGAAAAAATGGTTTTATGCAATTAAAGGTTCATTTACTACAGCTTTTGTGAAGATTGATAATTGGGAGTCTCCTGCTATTGATTTAGTACCGGAAGTTTTTCATTTATCTGCTAGTGATAGTAAGATTTTGCTAATTCCTGAGGGGTACGCTAATGGAATAAAGGCGGATGAACCAGATTCTATCTTGATGGTTTTCTCGAATAAAGTATTATCGGAGGCGCTTAAAGATAGTTGGAGATACAATTCTAATTTGTGGATGAATTGGAGTGTATCAAGTATTTAATCATATTGATTTTAGATATTATATCAAATGTGTGCATTTATGTTTTGGCTTAAAATCGAACTTTAATATTTGGATTCAAATAATTATGAATATTGTATTTATCCTAATAGCCTTTGCTATTTCTGCGTATATTGCTCGTCTTATTATTCCTCGGATCTTACTAATATCATTTCGCAAAAAACTGTTTGATATGCCGGATGAAAGGAAAGTGCATAAACGAGCAATACCACGTCTTGGCGGGGTCTCTTTTTTTCCGACGATCTTGCTTTCCTGTTGTGCAGTCCTTGTGATTCGAACTTTGACAGGATATGAAATCTCTACTTTGCTGGCGTCCTATATTTTGCCGGAATTCTTGGTATTAATATGTGGCATGGTGCTTTTATATTTAACTGGTATTGCAGATGATTTGGTAGGTGTGCGCTATCGTCAGAAATTTATTGTTCAAATTCTTTGTGCTAGCTTATTCCCTGCAGTGGGACTTTGGATTAATGATTTATATGGTTTGTTTGGCATTGACTTTATTTCTCCATACATTGGAATTCCTTTGACTATACTGACTATTGTCTTTATAACAAATGCAATAAATTTAATTGATGGGATTGATGGTCTTGCCTCCGGGTTAAGCAGCGTCGCATTGTTAGTCTTCGGATTTCTATTTATGGAAAAAGGATTGTGGATTTATAGTATGCTTGCTTTTAGTACCTTTGGAGTGCTTGTACCCTTCTTTTATTACAATGTTTTTGGTAGTGCGGAACATGCCCGAAAGATCTTTATGGGGGATACCGGGAGCTTGACTTTAGGATATATACTGAGCTTTTTAGCAATAAAATATAGTCAGAATACAGAATCTATTCCTGTTACACAAGGGGCTTTTGTTATAGCCTTTAGTACTCTTATTGTCCCTGCATTTGATGTGGTTCGTGTTGTTATAGTTCGTATTTATAATGGTAAAAGCCCATTTGAACCGGACAAAAACCATATTCATCATCAATTTTTGGCAATGGGTTTTACAGTCCGTCAGGCTATGCTTTTGATACTTTTAGTTTCTTGCGTTTTTAGTGGAATAAATATTTTACTGATGCCTTATGTTGATAATACGTTGATGTTGATAGGAGATATTGTCGTATGGATAGGGCTAAACCTGTGGTGGAGTAATGTGAGAAGGAAAAAGATAACTGTCTAGTGTAAATCTGATATTTTTTCGTTGTTTTGTGAAAAAGATAATTGGTATGGAGGATTTTGAGTCGTCCACGTCGTTTCGGGAAATTACGTTTTATGTGGATTGCCAATAGTGAAGGTAGTGGTCAACTTTGATGGTGAGAATGGTACATTGGAGGATTGAAAAAGTATAAAAATGTAGAATACAAAAGGTGAGATGATATAATAATAAAAGATTTGTCCCGACAGTTTTTGGTCGGGACAAATCATTACAGAACTTGATAGTTGTGATTGATTTTACTAACCTACAATTCCTTGTATTCTTCTACGCAAGGGTAACACGGACATTCCTTCATCGGATTTAAATCATGATGTCCTACAATCAACGCTTCTGGAAATTTTTTCTTTAGCTCACGGAGCAGAGCTAACAGCGCCCCTCGTTGCGCCAGCGTACGTGTGTCTTTCGCTTGTCCGTTCGCATCCAGTCCTCCTTCGTAACAGATTCCTATGGAATGTGCGTTATGATTCCGGCAATGTGCTCCGATCTTCTCTAACGGTCGTCCCGGATGTATTTCCCCATCACGTGTGATGTAGAAATGGTAACCGATGTCACGGAATCCCCGATGTCGGATATGATCCTGTCGGCAAGCCTCCGCCGAGAGGG